>Ga0207704_10000004_pt1 | contig 239295 bp, 222 predicted proteins | sample KBSMisM12_FD_184308 | JGI IMG/M metagenome (GOLD analysis project Ga0207704, IMG submission 184308) | Miscanthus rhizosphere microbial communities from Kellogg Biological Station, Michigan, USA - KBS Miscanthus M1-2 (SPAdes) (version 2) | ecosystem: Host-associated > Plants > Roots >...
GACGTGGCCCTTTTCCTTGCCGGGTTCGATCTCGACAACCATGTCGTTGAGGTTGGTTTTCGGCCGCAGCAGGAAGCTGGCGTCGGGGTGGATCAGCGTCATGTATTTCGGCTCGATGTCCATGCCGACCAACGCGTGACCGTTCTGGAGCTCGACCGAGGTGACCTTGCCGATCTGGATCCCGGCGACGTCGACCGCCTGGCCCTGCCCCGGCGTCACCGCCTGGGCGGTCGAGAACTGGGCCGAGATGTGTTCGAATTCTTCGCCGACGAAGGGAAGCCAGGCGGGCAGAGAGGCTTTCTGCTGGGTGAAGATCCCGAGCATCATCACGATGCCGGCGATCGCGAGGACGAAGATCGCGATCGTGTCCTTGCGGCGTCCGCGGGCCTGCCGCGAGAGCCAGGCGCGGAAATGGGTGAAGCGGTTGGTCTGCGTCGGCTCGCTCATGGCTGTGCTCCTGCAACCGAGGGAGAGGCGGGGCCGACCTGACCGAGTTGGCCGTTGACGTCGGGAACGGGATTGGTGTAACAGCGCACTTCCGGCTTCAGCGGCGGCTTGCCGCCGAGCCGGGGCTGCGTGCCGGCCGGTTCTTCGATCGTGTGGGCGTAGTTCGTCTGGTCGCTCAGGGTCGACTTGTTCCCGAAGGGGTTGGGTTCGCCGACCAGTACCGGGCCGCCGCCAACCTGCGCCCGAGCGTACGGGCCGTTGCCGTCGAAGTTCTGCGCCATTCCGGCGAAGTTGACGAGGTTGTAGAGGAACTCGCGGTAGTTGGGGCCGCCGGTGCTGAAGCGGTCGTTGATCACCTCGTTGCCGGTCGGGACCATCACCTTGCTGGTGCAGAGGCTGAGCTGGTTGAGCTGCGGCAGCGTCACCTGCTTACCGGCGAGGGCGGCGCCCGCCAGGCCCGGCGTCGATTCCTGCAGCAGCTTGACGTCGCCGCCTGCCTCCTTGCCGGAGATCAACGGCCGCACCTGGGCAAGCCACGGTTTCGAGGCGCTGATCAGGCCGGGCAGCTCCGCCACCGCCGGCCGCAGCTCGATCGCGTAGGTCCGCAGCGGCGGCAGGGTGCGGTTGAGGCTGACCAGCGAAGCGTGGGTGATGCGCAGGGTCGGGGCCAGCAGCCGCACCGTCGCCGAGAGGTTGGTCGACTGGGTGGCGAGGGCGCCGGTAAAGGTGTTGAAGTTGTCGATCAGCCCTTGCAGGTCGCGCTGGCGGGCGGCGAGAGCGCCGAAGGCCTGGCCGGAGCTGGCGACCAGTTTGGCCAGGTCGCGCTGCTGGGTGCCGAGCAGCGCGTTGGTGACCTGGGCGCCATAGCGGCCGGCGTCGCCGCCGTACTTGAAGGCGTCGTTGAGCGATTCCGCCCCGCTTCGCCCTTTCACCTCCGGCAGCTGCGTCTTGTCTTCGGCCGCGCTCGGTTGGTTGGTCAGCGCCTTGCCGTAGCCTTCGAGCAGGCGGCCGAGGTCGGCGCGGACGGGCGACTGCAGGGCGCTGAGGACTTCGTCGATCTGCACCGCGGTGGAGGTGCGGCTGACCGGAATCGTGCCGCCGCTGTCCATCTCCGGAGCGCTCGGACTGCCGGGGTCGAGTTCGAGGAAGAAGTTGCCCTCGAGGAAGATGCGCGGCCGGATCGCGGCGAAGGCGTCCTCGTGGATCGGCCGGCCGGAGCCGTCGACGGTGAAGGTGACGGTCGTGTTGTCGCCGTCGCGGCTGGTCGAGATCACTTTGCCGACGTCGACCCCGGCGATCCGCACCGGCGAGTTGGTGGCGATGTTGGCCGAGTTCGAGAAGGTCGCCTTGACCTCGTACCCGTGGCTGGTGAAGGGCACATGTTTGGTGAAGGCCAGGTAGGGCCCGATCGTGAAGATGAGGATGAAGATGATCGCGATCGTCACGTTGCTGGGCCGCCAGCCGAAGCGCCCGCTCTTGGACGCGGCCGCGCGCCTGTCTCGCTCGGGCAGCCGGCTCACTTTTCGCCGCCTTCGTTCGTCGTCGTCCCCCACAGCGGCGCTTCGCCGATCTTCAGCTGCCCCGGGATGTATTTCTCGTTGCCGGCTTCGCAGACGTTTTCCTGGCCGGGCGCGGCGGTTCTGGGAAGCGGGTTGTAGTGGAGGTGGTTTTCGCGATTGCCTTTCTCGTTCGCCGGGGCGCTCGCAAACGTGCTCTCGCTGTTCGGCCCTTCGGGCGGACCGTAGGAGATGAACTGGAGCCAGTTGCCGTTGCTGTTGCCCTGGCTCGATGCGCTGGCGAGGCTGCGGAAGGTCAGCGACCAGTAGTGGCAGACCGTCTGGCTGGGGACGATGTAGGTGAGCGACGGCTTCAGCACCCGGTTGGTGCTGGTGAGGAGCTTGAGGCCGCTCATCACGCCGGGGGCTTCCTGGAAGTCGACCAGCGCTTCCGCGGTCGGCGGCAGCTGCTCGTTCAGCACCGGGGAGGCGTTGAGGACCGGGATCCCGGCGTGCAGCGATTCGGCAATCACCGGCGAGGTCTTTGCCAGCGCTTTCACCCCCGGGCGCAGGGCGGTGAAGAAGCGGGCGGTGTCGTCGAGGAAAGGCCGTAGGACCGGCAGGTCGGCGTTGACCTCGTCGAGGGTCGGCGGGCTCTTTTCGATCGTTTCCTGGATGTAGGGCCGGGAGACCCGGGCAAAGGCGGCGAAGGTTCGGTCGAGGGCGCCGAACATGTTCGCCTGCGTCTCGGCGACCGGCGCCACAGTCGCCGAGAGGTTCTCGAGCGAGCGCCAGAAGCCGGCGAAGTTGGAGCTCGGTTCGACGATCTTGCGCAAGACCGGCTGGCCACTGACCACGGCGCGGCGCAGCGCCCCGAAGGCTTCGTTCAGCTGCGGGCCGCGGCCGGCCAGCGCGTTGCCGAAGCCGGCCAGGTTCTGGCGGATCGCCTTGCGGGTCGGTTCGTCGAACATGTCGAAGAACTGATCGATGTCGACCGGTTCGGGATGCGACGCAGTAACCGGGATCGTTTCGCCCGCCTTGAACCCCTTCTTCGAGCTGCCGGGGGTGACCTGGAGGAACTTCAGCCCCAGCGCCGACTTCGGCCGCACCGTGATCGTCGAGTCGACCGGCAGCGGTTCGGCGCTCTTGTCGAGGCTGAGCGAGAGTTCGGCCGCGGTCCTGCCGTCGCCGAGGTTGACCGGGACGACCTTCTTGACGATGCCGACGCGGACGCCGCCGATCCAGATCGGATTGCCTTTGACCAGCGCGTCGGCGTTCGGGACCCGCGCCTTGAGGTTGTAGGTGGAGACGAAAGGCAGGCCGTTGTTCGCGTTGTAGGCGAGGAAGACGGCGACGATGACGACCAGCACGGTGACCGCCCCGACCAGGATCGGGTTGCTGGCGATGCCGCTGATGCCGCTGCGGTTCCTCATGGGCCCAGGAGGTAGTCGAGGAGCGGCTTGGTGCCGCTGCCGGTTTCAGCGGCTTCGGAAATTTCGGCTTCGCCTTCTTCGGCTTCTTCGCCTTCGGGCGAGATGGTGTTGCGCTGGCCGACGCCGATCGCCGGACCGGGTTCGATCCCGGTGCCGCCGTTCTGTTCTTCGAAGCTCCGCTGGAGGAGCCGGTACAGCTCGGCGCCGCTGGTGGAGGCGCCCGCTGAAGCATTCGTACCGTTGAACCTGGAGGTGCAGCCCGAGGCCCCGCCCCTGTTAGCTGCGTATTCGAGGCAATTCGACAGCGTCACCCGGGTGCGTCCGAAGTGGCCGTACTGGTCGAAGCCGTTAAGGGCGGCGGTGTTGTTGTAGATCAGTTCGGTCAGCCCGTCCCAGCCGCCGGTCTTCTTCAGATTCACCAGCAGCTTCGCCAGTTCGCTCGTCGGCACCACGCCGGACTTCGCCAGGACGCCGGCCTGCTTCACCACCGGGTCTGCTTTAGCGAAGTACGGGCCCGATTCTTCGCCGGCTTTGCCGAGGCTCTTCAGCGAGACCGTCAGCGCTTCGGAGAACGGGGTCAGGGTCCGGGTCGCATCGGTCAGCGACGGCGCCGCGGTGCCGAAGTCTTCGAACAGCGGCGTGCCGGCGTCGGAGAAGGTCTTGAGGCTGGTCATCGTCTGGCGGAATTCGCGCAGGAAGGTGGGGAACTTCTGCAGCGCTTCTTCCAGTTCCGGGCCCTTTTCCGCGCTCGCTTCGGCGGCGGCGCCGGCGTTGGTGAGGAAGCCGGCGACGTGGGCGCGCTCGCGCGATAGCGGCGCCAGGATTTCCTCCGAGTTGCTCGCCAGCTGCGCCAGCTGCTTGCGCTGGGCGGAGAGGATCCCGAAGAAGCGGTCGACGTCGCGCAGCACCGGGTTCGCCCGCTTGACCAGGACTTCGATGTCTTCGCCGCGGCCGGCGAGGCCGCCGCCGAGTTCGTTGAGGATCAGCCGGAAGCGCTGCGCGTACGGCAGCGTGTAGATGTCGTTGATCAGGTCGGGGTCGACGCTGGTGCCGTTGTTGCCGAGCGGCAGCAGGTACTCGCCTTCGCCCGGTTCGCCGTCGCGGATCTGCTTCAGCGGCGGCGGCGGTTCGCTGCCGGGAGCCCGCGGCAGCGTCGTCCGGCAGTCGACGAACTTCTCGCCGATCAGCGACTGCGGCCGGATCAGGCAGCTGGCATCCGCTCGGAAGTCCTGGAAGCCGGGGTCGGTGATGTTCATCACGATCACCGCCTTGCCCGCCTTCTTCACCGCCTTGCCGTCCTTGTAGGCGACGGTTTCGCCCGGCATCGTCACCTTCACTTCTTCGATTTCGCCGACGTTGGCCCCGGCCACCCGCACCTGCTCGCCGGTGACCATGAAGCCGCCGTTGTCGAAGATCGCCCGCACCCGGTAGCCGCTGCCCGAATCGCCGCCACCGGCGACCAGCAGCACGACCACGACGACCGCCGCCACCACTGCCGCCGCGAGTATCAGGCGCCTGATCATGGTCCGGGGGGCACGTCGGCCGGGTTGCATTCAGAGGAGTCGACGCTGGCGCCGCCCACCCACGGGTTGGAGCCGTCGGCGGCGGGCTGGGTTGCGCCGCCGGGGCAGCGGCGGTGGGTGTGGACGTTTTCGAAGGGATCGAACTGTTCCGATTTCTTGATCGGTTCCAGTTCGGACCTTTCGCCGTTGTAGCGGAAGAGGTTCTGGCCGGCGGTGACGGCGCGAACGTAGTGGCCGTTGCCGTCGTAGTAGCCGGCGACCTGGCCGAGCTTGCTGAGGGCGTTGAAGAGATCGGGGGTGTAGGCGCGGATGAAATTGAGGTTCGGCTGGAAGTCTTCGATCCCCTTTTCGGCGTGCGGGAAGGCGCTGGAGGCGAGCTGCTCGACCTTCGGCAGCGTCCCCAGCAGATCGGCGACGTCGTCGGCCTTGCCCGGCCGCGAGACGACCAGCCGCAGGTTGTGGGTGAAGGGGACCAGCTTCTGGAAGACGGGGCGCAGTTCGGCCAGGAAGGGCGCCAGTTCCTTGGTCGCCGGCTTCGCCGTTTCGACCAGCGGTTCGAGGTCGTCGAGGGCGGCGCGGAGGTTGACGAAGGTCGTGTTCGACTGCCGCAGCACCGGCGGCAGCTCGCGCAGGGTGGCGTCGAAGTTTTCGTTCTGGCTCGCGATCGCGTCGAAGGCGGTGGTCGCGTTGCCGACCGCGCTCGAGAGCTGTTCGCCGCGCCCGGCGACCGCCGTGGTCAGCCGGGCCGAGCTGACGATGAAGCGGGAGAGCAGCCGCTGGTCGGCGTTGAGTTCGCGGGCGAAGGCGCCGGTGCGGTTGAGCGCGGCGCCGAAGTATTTGTAGGCGTCGTTCGCCTTTTCGCCCTGACCGGAGTAGATCGCGGCGTTGCCCTTGATGAAGTTGGCGAGGCCCTGCCGCACCCGCGGCGGGAAGGTGTTGAAGAACTGGTCGATGTCGACCGGCGTCGTCGTCGAGGAGAGGCCGAGTTCGGCCCCGTCTTCAAGCGCCGGGCTGCTGTTCGGCCCGGGGCTGATCGAGACGTAGTGGTTGGCGACGCCGGAGAGTGAGGTGGCGCGGATCGTCGCCGTCGTCCCCTCGTGCAGTTCCTGGTCGACTTCGACCTTGACTTCGGCGAGGTTGTCGTCGGTGAGGCCGATGCTTTCCACCGAGCCGACCGGCGAGCCGCCGATCAGCACCTGGTTATCGGGCACCAGCTGGCCGGCGTTCTGGAACACCAGGGTGTACTTGTGGCCGCTACCGCCGCTGAAGAAGACGATCGCGAGGACGATCACCGCGATCGCCAGGGCGGCGATCGTCGCGATGCGCGCTGGGGTGGTCCCCCGGCTCGCCGCCGGTTTCCTCTCCTCGCCTACGGGTTTGGCAGCCACTGATAGTCGCTTGCTTTCAAAGTTCTCCGGCCCCTCCGACCCGGTAGAACGGCTGCAAGATCGTACTTGAGGGGGTCCCTGCCAAGCCCTGACTGAGCAGGGACTTAACTGGAAATCAACGCGTTTCTACTGCCGCTCAGACGCTGAATTTGGGGATCGCCCGCGCCAGCGGCTTCGGCAGCCACCAGACGCGGTCGCCGAGCAGCAGCATCAGCGCCGGCAGGAGGACGATCCGGACCACCGTCGCGTCGAGGATGACGGCGACGGTGAGGCCGATGCCGAGCTGGCTGACGGTGGCGATCGGCGCGCCCGCGAAGGCGATGAAGACGGCCATCATGATCGCCGCCGCGCCGGTGATCACCCCGGCGGTGCGCTCGAGGCCGAAGTTCACGGCGGCGGCGTTGTCGCCATGGGTGTCGTAGTGCTCGCGCATGCGGCTGAGCAGGAAGACCGCGTAGTCGATCGAGAGGCCGAAGACAAGCCCGAAGATCAGCGTCGCCCCCACCGCGTCGACGTATTTGTGGCCGCCGAGCGGCCAGTCGGCGGGGATGTGGGAGAGGACGGTGAGGACGCCGAAGGCGACCGCCACGGTCAGCAGGTTGAGCCCGACCGCGATCGCCGCCAGCGGCAGCGCCCGCAGGACTATCGTCAGGACGAGGAAGGTCGCGATCGTGATCGCGAGCACGATCCAGGGGATCCGCTGCCGCGTCACGTGGCTGTAGTCGTTGAGCTGGGCGGCGCCGCCGGCCACCCCCGTGGTCAGATCGGCTTCTTCGGAGAGCGTCGCGGCATCGCTGTTGAGCTTCTTGTTGAGCCTGATCGAACCCGGCGTGTTGAAGCCGTAGTCGGAGACGACCAGCATCGTCGCCGCCTGGCCGCCGTTGCGCAGGTCGATCGTTTCGCCGATCTTTTCCCGCGTTTCCGGCGGCGTCCCGTCGAGCGCCGAGAGGACGAAGTAGCCGGAGTTGAAGAGCCCCGGCGTGGTGTCGGCAACCCGCGTCGCCTGCTTGTTGATCCGCTGCTTGCCCTCCAGGACCTGGACGCTCGCTTCTTCCAGCCCGCTTTCCAGCGGCGCGCTTTCTTCGGCGCCGCCGAGCAGCCCGTTCGCCAGCGCTTCGGCGCCCCCGCCGAGGCGGTCGATGCCCCCGACCAGCGCTTCGGCGCCGCCGCTGAGGCGGGAGAGGCCGTTGCCGAGCGTTTCCGCCGCGGTCGCCAGCCTTTTTGCCCCCGAGGCGAGCTTGAGGTCGGCGCGCTTCAGCTTTTCCAGCCCTTCGGTCAGCTTCGTGGCGCCGTTGCCGAGTTTTTCGATTTCGACGATCGCCGAGGAGAGCCAGTCGGTGATGTGCTTCACCTGGTCGACGTCGTCGAGCAGCCGTTCCTGGAGGACGGCGAGTTCGGCCGGCAGGCCGGCGTAGGGCTCGACCTCGGGCGTGCTCGGGATCGGGTCGTAGGGGGCGCCGCTGACGGGATCGGTGCCGCTGACCGCAGCCTCCGCCCGCCGCACCGCTTCCAGGGTCGGCCCGTAGTTCGGGTCTTCCTTCCCGACCGTCATCCCCTGCAGCTTCGACAGCGCTTCGGTCAGCTGTTCGTCGGCGACCTTGGCCGGTTCGAGCAGCCGCGGTAGCCGTTCGCTCGTGTCTTCTTCGAGCGACTTTTCGACCTTCTCGGAGCGGCGCAGGGCATTGGCGCGGAGGCCCGGCGCGGTCCCGGTCTTCAGCTGCAGCTTCAGCTGCAGCGCCCCCAGCACAGCGGTTTCCTGGGCGCTTGCGAGGCGTTCGGCCCCCTTGGCGAAACTGTTGAGGGCCTGGATCGCCCGTTCGCTGCCGCTCGTCGCCCGGCCGAGCCCGTTGGCGATCAACTGCGCCCCCTTGCCGGCGCGCCCGGCTCCCGTCGCTAGCAAGCCGGCGCCGCTGCTCGCTTCGGTGATCCCTTCGCGCAGCTGGCCGACTCCGCCGGCGGCAACGGCGAGGCTGCGACCGAGCTTGCCGAGCTGCTTGACCGGCCCGTAGTTGCCTTTGGAGGAGAGGACCGCGTTGCCGAGCTGCTGCAGCGGTTCGACCCGTTTCGTCGCCCGTTCGGGACCGATCACCGCTTTCACCCCGGGCGTCTGCGCCAGCTTGCGCTGGAAATTGTCGATCGCGGCGAGGTTCTTGGCGCCGGTAATCGGGCCTTCCCGTGAGACCGCGACGACCTGGAAGGGGGCGTCCCAGCCCTGCCCGATCGCCCGGTCGACGAGTTCGGCGTCTTCCCGCGCCGGGTTGTCCTTCGCCAGCTGTTCTGGGCTCGGCGGCCCGGTCTTCAGGCCGAGCGCCGGAGCGGCGAGGAAGAGCAGCACCGCGCCGATCACCAGAGCCGCGAGCGCGGGTTTCCGCAGCGCCGCGCTGACCAGGACCATCAGCCGCGAGCGCCCCTCCCTCGCAGGACCGCCGATCCGCCAGCGGTTGACCCCCGGCCCGACCAGGGTGAGGATCGCCGGGCCGCAGACGGTGGCGACGGTGACGCTGAGGAGCACGACCATGCAGACGGTCCCCGCCAGCGAGGCGAGCAACGCCCCCGGCAGCAGGAACAGCGAGACGAGCATCGAGAGCAGCAGGGTGCTGCCGGCGAACATCACCGTGCGGCCGGCGTGGCGACGGGTCAGCCGCGCCGCGTCGACCGGCGCGGCGCCGGCGGCCAGCTCCTCGCGGAAGCGCGAGACCAGCAGCAGCGAGTAGTCGACCCCCAGCGCCAGCCCCATCATCGAGCAGACGGTGAGGGCGAAGGCGTCGATCTCAAACCAGCCGGTGAAGAAGTAGAGGATGCCGCGCGAGGCGATCACGGTGACCGCGCCGAAGAGGAGCGGGATCGCCGCCGCAATCGGCGAGCGGAAGACGAGCAGGAGGATGACCAGCAGGAACGGCAGGGCGATCAGCTCGCCACGCCTGGTCGCGTCGATGCTCTCGTCCTGGATCGCCCGCGAGAGGCTGGCGTAGCCGGTCTGGGTCACCCGCACCGGGCTGTGGATCGTTTCCGCGAGGACGCGGTTGAGGCGGGGGACGACGTCGTTGACCGCGGTGCGGGTGTCGACGTGGAAGTCGGTGAGAACGAGGGCCCGGTTGGGGCTGGGGCGCAGCCGCTGCACGGCGCCGGTGTCCCACGGGGAGAGCGTCGTCACCTTCGGGTCGCGGCGCAGGGCGCGGATCATTTCCGGTCCCTGGCGGTCGATCGCCTGCGGCGGCCCCTGCAGCAGGATCGCGAACGGGGCCGAGGGGCCGAAGTGCTCGCGGAGGATTTCGTTGCCTTCCAGGGACTTGGTCCCGGGGACGTCGAGGGTGGAGGGGTCGAGGCGGTCCTCGACCCCGGTCCCGATCGCGCCGAGGACGATCAGCAATACGGCCGCGACCGCGAGCACCGAGCGCGGATGGCGCAGCAGGAACGGCTGGTCATGGCCAGCTGCCCTTCTCGGAGACTTCGCGCGCCCCCTGCCGATCCTCCTTCCCACGGCTGGTAGTTTGGCGGTACGGCCAACGAAGGGGAGGGTTTTGTGCGGAAGACTCTGTTAAGGGTGTATGTACTGGCTGGGGTGGTCCTGCTTGTCGCAGCCGCCTCCGCCGGCGCGATCGTCCTGCACGCTGCCAACCTGGTGATCACCACCGACGGCGGCTTCACGCCCACCACGCTGCCGAAAAAGGGCTTTGCGCCGATCAAGCTGCACGGCTTCGGCAACATCGCCACCGAAGACGGCTCGCCGCCGCCGGTGCTGGAAACCGTGACCCTCTGGTTCGACAAGCACGGCAAGGTCGAGACCCGCGGCCTGCCCACCTGCACCCCCGGGAAGCTGGCGGCAACGACGACCGCGCAGGCGCGCAAGCTCTGCCCCGGCGCGATCGTCGGCAAAGGCTTCGGCAAGGCCGTCGTCGACTTCCCCGAACAGGGTCCGATCCCGGCCTCCTCGCCGATCACCCTCTTCAACGCCAAGCCCAAACACGGCAACCCGGTCCTCTTGGCGCACGCCCACCTGACGGTGCCGGGGCCGACGACCTTTGTCGTCCCGATCGAAATCCAGAAGGTGCACGACGGCCGCTACGGCTTCAAGACCGAAGCGAAGATCCCACGGATCGCCGGCGGCTACGGGATCCCGCTCTACGCCCGGATCAGCGTCGGCCGCGAATGGAAGTTCAAGGGCAAGACCCTGAGCTTCGCCAACGCCGGCTGCCCGGACGGCCGCCTCCAGGCCAAAGGCCAGTTCAAGTTCAAAGACGGCACCTTTTTGCAGGGCTCGGTGTTCAAACGCTGTAAGGGGAAGTGAGCTGAGAGGACGTCTGCGCAGACTCGCGGTCATCGCCATCATTCCGGCGGCGGTCCTCTGCGCGAGCGCCTACGCGATCACCGCTGAATACGGCCCGCTCAAGGTCAGCGCCACGGCGACGCTGAAGCCGCGGGAGCTGCCCGCTCACGGCAACCGGCCGATCTTCCTCAGCAGCGTCACCCGCGTCGCCACCAAGGACGGCTCGACGCCGCCGACCCTGCAGACGCTGCTCTTCCAGCTCGACCGCAACGGCACCGTCGACACGAAGGGGCTGCCGACCTGCCCGACCTCGAAGCTCGAAGGGGCGACGCCGTCGCAGGCCCGCAAGCGCTGCGCCGGCGCCCTCGTCGGCAAGGGGACCGGCAAGGCTGTGGTGACGATGCCGGGCCGGGCGCCGTTCACGATCAGCTCGCCCCTCTCCTTCTTCAACGGCCCACCGGACCACGGCCGCCCGACCCTGATCGCCCACGGTTACGAGACGGTGCCGGCACCGCAGGCGCTGATCGTGCCGATCACGATCGAAAAGGTCTCGAAGGGCCGCTACGGCTTCCGGGCGGAAGTCCAGCTTCCGCAGATCGCCGGCGGCTTTGGCGCCGCGACCCTCGCCGAAGCGCACATCGGCGCCGTGCGGATGCGCGGCGGTCGCGAAGTCGGTTACATCAACGCCCACTGCGTCGGCGGGCGGCTGCAGGTCCAGGGGAGCGCGCAGTTCACCGACGGGGACTACTTCCCGGTGCTCCTGACCTCGCCATGTCACCTGCCAAGGTAGGCCGGCTCCTCGTCCTGGCGCTGGCGCTCGGCGGCCTTGCCGCCGCCACCGCGAGCGGCGACGAAGCGGTGGTCGAAGTCGACAACATCGTCCTTCGCGCCGACGGCGGCTTCCAGCCGCAGACGCTGCCGAAACGGCGTTTCGCCCCGATCGATTTCGAGGGACACCTCGAGATCTCGGCCCGCCGCGGGAAAACGCCGCCGCAGCTGCGGCAGGCGCTGATCGACTTCGACCGCGACGGCCGGCTGAGCGTCGCCGGGCTGCCGACCTGCGCGCCGGAATCGATTGCCGAGCAGGGCACCCCGGAAGCGCGACGCACCTGCCGCGGCGCGATCGTCGGCACCGGCCACGTCGCCGCCGGCATCGCCTCCCCCGCCGGGTCCCTGACCGAGAGGGCGGCGCTGACGGTCTTCAACGGCCCGGCCCTGGCCACCGGCCCGAGCGTCGTCCTGCACGCCCGCACCCTGGTCCCGACTCCGCAGACCTACGCGATCCTCGTCCCGATCGAACGCCTCCGCGGCGGCTTTCGCTACCGGGCGCGGCTCGAACTGCCGCCGATCGCCGAAGGGCTCGGGGCCCTCACCCACATCGACGTCAAGATCGGCCGCCGCTACCGGTTCAAGGGGCGTCCGCGCAGCTACGTCTCCGCCCGCTGCAGCGACAACGTTCTGCAGACCCGGGGCAGCTTCACCTTCGCCGACGGCACCGAAATATCCGGGCTGTTGGAAAAGTTCTGCAACGACAAGTAGCGGGGTCCGGGATGAGTGGGCCGTGTTGGGCTCGAACCAACGACCTTGAGATTAAGAGTCTCCTGCTCTACCAACTGAGCTAACGGCCCGGGGACCGGCAAGTATAGGAAGCTCGGCCGCTGGGGTGAAGGGCGCCGGCGCTGTGCTTATTCGCCGAGGCCGGTGCCGGTGCCGAAGGTGCCGCCGAGCGGGTTGGTGGGGCTCTGCAGGGCTTCCGGATTGCCTTCTTTGTTGCCTTTGGCGGCGGCTTTTTCGGCCGCTTCGGCCTGTTTGCGGCCCTTCTGGAATTTTTCCGCGTTCTTCTTCACTTCTTCCATCTGTTTGTCGAGTTCTTCGCGTTCGAATTTTTCGCGGGTCAGCTTCGCGGCTTTGGCCTGGGCGGCTTCGGCGGCTTTGTAGTCGCCGGTGAAGTAGGTGTAGAGCGCGAGGGTGCTGTAGGAATTCAGCGAAGGCCGCTGTTCGGCGACGATCTTCTGCGCTTCGGTTGCCGCTTCGACCCTCCGCTGCACCTGCCCGTAGGAGCGCGACCGTTCGGCCAGCGCGAACAACGTCGGGGCGACGAGCTGGGCCGTCCCCGCGTTCGGTTCCTTGGTCGTTTCAAGGTATTCCGACCAGGAGGAGCTCGCCAATTCGTATTGCTTGACCGCGTTCAACAGATCCTCTTCTTCCGGTTCGAGCGAAAGCAGGCTGTTGCCGGCGGTGACGTGGGCGCGGGTCAACGCCAACAGCAGTTCCGGGTTTTCCGGATCCTTTTTCACTTTCGCTTCCAGCCGTTCGGCCTGTTCTTCGTAGGGCTTGGCGGCTTCGCCGGAGCTGCTGCCGTTGCCGTTGAAGAGTTCGCCGATGTTGAGCGGGCCGACGACGAGGAAGAGGCTCGCGCCCATCAGCACGGCGAGGACGGCGTAGACGACTTTGACGGCAGTCTTGCGACGCCCCCTGCGGAGGTCAAACAACATCCTGTGCTCGTCCTGCGCCATCCTCTCCCTCTCTACTCCTGCGGTGAGGGCGTGGCCATACCGCTTCCTTCGCGCGGTCTGCCCAAAACCCGTGCCAGGACGATACTCAACTCATACAGAGCAAGCAGCGGGACCATCTCCAACAGCATCGAAACCGGGTCCACGCCTGGCAGCGCGGCGGCGATGATCGAGATCACCAGATAGGCGTAGCGGCGGTTCTTGCGCAGCTGCTCGACACTGACGATCCCGAGCCGGGTGACGGCGATGATCACCAGCGGCATCTGGAAGACGAGACCGCAGGCGATCTCGGTCATCGAGAAGAAGCTGTAGTAGTCGCGCGCCCGCAGCTGGACGTTGAACTGGTCGTCGTTGAAGTTGAGCAGGAAGTGGACCGCGGCCGGCATGACGACGAAGTAGGCGAAGGCGAGGCCGGCGAGGAAGAGGAACGGGAAGAGCAGCAGCAGCGGCAGCACCGTCCGCTTCTCGGCGTCGCTGAAGGCGGGCAGGATGTAGGCGTAGAGCTGCCAGAGGACGATCGGCAGCGAGAGCACGATCGCCCCGTAGGCGGAGACGGTGAGGGTGGTCGTGAACGGCTCGGTCACCCCGAAGGTGATCAACCGGTCGTGGTCGCCCGGCAACGGCCCCTGGGCGATTTCGAGCAGCAGGTGGTTCTGCCAGAAGCAGAGCGCCAGGGCGACACCGAGGACGACGATGCAGACGATCAGCCGCGTGCGCAGCTCGTCGAGGTGCTCAACCAGGGTCAGCCGGTCTTCGTGGGAGACCGGCTTTACGCGAGGGGGCATCCTCGCGTCGCCTCAGCTCGGCTTGTTGCGGATGACCTCCGCCTCGGCCGGGTCGCCGTGGGCCTTGGCGGGCTCGCTGGGAGCGATCCTCGGCTTGTCGTCGTCCTCATCTTTGTGCTCACCGCTGATCGAGCCTTTGAACTCGCGGATGCCGTTGCCGAGGCTGCGCCCCAGCTCCGGAAGCCGTTTGGGTCCGAAGACCAGCAGGGCGATGATGAGGACGATCGCGATCTCTGGAAGTCCGATGTTTCCTGGCATCTCCCCCATGGTAACGGTGCCGCCCCGCCCCCGGATCAGTTCGGGCCGGCTTTTATGGCTGCCTGATCGCGTTCGGCTGAATCCGGGTATAGCCCCGGGGTGGCAGCAAGAGACCTGAACGGGACGGTGGCGCTGGTCACCGGCGCTTCCAGCGGCATCGGCGAGGCGACGGCGCGCGTGCTCGCGGCCCGTGGCGCCGCGGTGGCGATGGCCGCGCGGCGCACCGACCGCCTGGAGACGCTCGGCGGGGAGATCGCCGACGCCGGTGGGACCGCGCTCCCGGTCGAGCTCGACGTCAGCGACCGGGAGGCGGCCGAAGCGGCGGTCGACCGCACCGTCTCCGAGCTCGGCCGGCTCGACGTCCTCGTCAACAATGCCGGGGTGATGCTGCTGGGGCCGATGATGGAGGCGCCGGTGGAGGAATGGCAGCAGATGGTCGAGGTCAACCTGCTCGGGCTGATGTACATGACCAAGGCCGCGGTGCCCCACCTGCTCGAGGCAGCCGCAGGCGAGCACGGCGTCGCCGACGTCGTCAACATCTCCTCGGTCGCCGGCCGTATCGCCCGCCGCAACAGCGGCGTCTACAACGCGACCAAGTTCGGTGTCGGCGCCTTCAGCGAGTCGCTGCGGCAGGAGGTGACGGGGCGCCACGTCCGCGTCGCCCTGGTCGAGCCGGGTGCCGTGGCGACCGAGCTGCAGAGCCACAACCGCCCTGAGGTGAAAGAAGGGCTGGCGAAACGCTTCGAGGAGATGGAGATCCTCCAGGCCGAGGACATCGCCGACGCGATCGAGTACGTCGTCACCCGGCCGCCGCACGTCGCGGTCAACGAGGTCCTGGTCCGTCCCACTGAGCAAGAACAGTGATCAGTCGGCCGGCCCTTGACCGGGGCCGGCCTACGAGCGACCTTGTGAGGTAAGCGGGTCTAGCTGTAACGCTGGACGACGCCGTCGGCGACGAGGGCGAGGAGCCGGCGTTGTTCGGGCTCGAAGCTGCTGCGTTCGAGCGCCTGCTTGGCCTCGGCGACGAGCTGCAGGGCGCGGGCGCGGACCCGCTCCAGCGCTCCCGTCGCCTCGATCCGGTCGCAGACGGCCTCGGCCGCGGCGGCGTCCAGGGCGTGAAGGTCTACCTCGCGCAGGCCCGGGTCGCTTTTCGCCGCCTCGATCAGCGGCAGCGTGATCGTCCCGTCGAGCAGGTCGGTGCCGCGCGCCTTGCCGGTCCGCTCCGGCGGGCCGGAGACGTCGAGGACGTCATCGAGCAGCTGGAAGGCGAGCCCGACCCCGGCGCCGAACTCGCGCAGCTCGGCATCGTCGCGGCCGAGCAGGCAGGCGCACTCGAACAGGCGCGCGGTCTTCAGCCGACAGCGGTCGAGGTAGCGCTCTTCGCTCACCGCGCGGTCGAAGGCGTCGCGGCGCTGCGCCAGCTCGCCGCGCGCAAGGGCGACCGAGGCATCGGCGAGGAGGGCGACCGAGCGGGCGTCGCCGGACTCGGCGAGGAGGGCGAAGGCGCGGGAGAAGAGCAGGTCGCCGGTGGCGACGGCGCGCGCGGCGCCCGAGGTGGCGGCGACCGTCGGCAGCCCCCGCCGCAGCGGCGCGTCGTCGAGGACGTCGTCGTGGACCAGCGTCGCCATGTGGACCAGCTCGATGGCGGCGGCGGCGCGCACCGACCCCTCCCCACCGTCGGGACCGGCACAGAGGAGGACGAGCATCGGACGCAACCGCTTGCCCCCCGCCTCCAGCGTCGCAGCCGCGTCCTCGCCGAGGGTCTCGCCGTGGCCGGCGACCGCGGCCCTCAGCAGCTCCTCGGCCTCGGCGAGGCGGGCGGGGAGCCAGCGGCTGGAGGCGTCGAGGACCGCCGTCACCGGCGGCGGCACCGAGGAGGGGCGGGTCACGCCCGGACGCCGGAGTGGATCGCGATGATCCCTCCGGCCAGCACCGTGTAGCGGATCCGCTCGAGGCCGGCGCCCGCCATCTTCGCGGCGAGGCCATGCGGGCTGGGGAAGCTGCGCACCGACTCGGGCAGGTACGCGTATGCCTCGGGATTGCTGGAGAAGGCCCCGAGCAACGGCACGATCCGGTCGAACCAGAGCGAGAAGAAGAGCGAGAGCGGCGGCCGCGTCGGCTGCGTGATCTCGAGGATGACGAGCCGGCCGCCGGGCTTCAGCACCCGGGTCATCTCGCGCAGGCCGCGGTCGAGGTCGGCGAGGTTGCGGACGCCGAAGCCCACCGTGACCGCGTCGAAGCGCTCGCTGTCGTAGGGCAGCTCCAGCGCGTCGGCCCATTCGAAGCGGACCCCGTCGGAGCCCCTCCCCGCCGCCTTCTCGCGTGCGAGGTCGAGCATCGGCTCGGAGAAGTCGCAGCCGACCACGTGGCCACCGGGGGTGACCCGCTGCGCCAGCTCCAGGGCGAGGTCGCCGGTGCCGCAGCAGACATCAAGCGCAGAGTCGCCGGGCTGCAAACGCGCCTGAGATGCCGACCGCTCGCGCCAGCGGTGGTGCAGCCCGGCGGTCATCAGCGAGTTGAGCGCGTCGTAGCGGCCGGCAACGCGGTCGAACATGCGGTTGACCTGCCCGGCGAAGTCGGGCGAGTGGCGGTTGTCGTTGATCGTGTCCATGGGATTCGGGGCCCGGCCCCGTCCCGGCCGCCCTACCTAGTCGAGCGAGGACAGGAAGTCGGCGAGCTGTTCGATCTTCTGCGGCGGCAGTTCGCGGAAGGAGGGCATGATGCCCGGGCCGATTTCAACCGAGCGGATGATCGCAGCCCGCGGGATCCGGGCGGCGATGTGGGTCAGTTCGGGGCCCGGACCGTTGTTGCCGTTCTCGCCCAGCTTGTGGCAGGCCAGGCAGCCGGCCCCGGCCACTACCTCCTTGCCTTTCTCATATCTGGCGGGCACCTTCATGTCGATCTCGGTCGGCGAGCCGCCGGTGGCGCCGAGGTAGGTGAGGTAGCCCATCGCGATGATCGTCAGGCAGCCGGCGGTGGTGGCGATCGGCCGCCGGTCGGGCCGGCGCTCCGGGCCGCGGTCGTAGAACGGCAGCAGCAGGAGCAGCACCATGCAGACGGTCGGGATGCCGATCGTCGCGATCGGGACCAGCTCCGGCGGCTTGATCACGCGCAGGAGCTCGAAGAGGAAGAAGAAGTACCACTCGGGGCGCGGCACGTAGGTGGTGGTGGTCGGATCGGCCTTCGGGCCCTGCTCAGCGCCGAGGATCAACGACATCGCGATGATCACGGCGACGACGATGCAGGCCATCACCGAGTCCTTCATCACCGCGTAGGGGAAGAACGGCTTCCCCTTCTTCTTCAGAAGCTCGTATTCCTCCAGGTAGCTCTGCTTGTCCTGCGGCTTCATGCGTTAAGACGCTCCGTTGCCCTCACCGGAAACCGGGGAGCCGTCGACGCGGTGGCCGTTGACGCGGCCGTTGCCGTTGCCGTCGACCCCGGCGTCGAGCTGGGCCAGCGGCGAGGCGCCTTTCGGACGCTCGGCCTTGACCCACGGCGGCGCCGTCGTTCCCAGCTTGACCACCAGGTACATGTGGGCGCCGATCAGGGCGATGATCGCCCCGGGCACGAGCAGCATGTGGATCGCATAGAAGCGGGCGAGCGTGGTCGCCCCGACCTCAGGCCCGGCGCGGAGGAAGTCGCTCAGGTACGGGCCCACCACCGGCCCGGTGCCGTTGATGTTGATGCCGACGATCGAGGCCCAGTAGGAGCGCTGGTCGAACGGCAGCAGGTAGCCGGTGAAGGCCATCGTCATCGTCAGGATCAGCAGCACCACGCCGATCACCCAGTTGAGCTCTCGCGGGTACTTGTAGGCGCCGAAGAAGAAGGTCCTCCCCATGTGGAGGAAGATCAGGATCACCATCACGCTGGCGCCCCACTTGTGCATGCCGTGGACGAACTGGCCGAGCGGGACGTCGTTGTTGATGTGGGCGATCGAGGAGTAGGCCTGGGTCGCCGAAGGCGTGTAGTACATCGCCAGGAAGACGCCCGTGACGGCCTGGACGACGAAGGCGAAGAGGGTGGCGGAGCCGAGCGTGTAGAACCAGTTGGTCCCCTTCGGCACCTTGCGGTAGAGCATCCCGGTGAGAAAGCCGCTGGCGGCCATCCGCTGGTCGACCCAACCGAGGGCGTCGATCGGCGCCTCTTTGCCACGCTCGAGCAGTTTGTCGCCGTGGCTCCGGCGCTCCGGCGGAGCCGTCTTCAGGTCGGTCGGCGCCTGCCCCTTCGGGGTGCCGCCGGTGCCCGGCTTGGCGGGTTTGCGCAGCGGCGGCGGCACGACCGCGTCCGGGATCTTCGGTTTCGGGAAGCTCGGCATCAGGGCGCCGGGAAGGTAGAGGGTCGCGGCGGGTAGAGGTATTCCCAGATCCCGCCGGTGAACTCACCGGGGTCGCGGGCGCGCACCGGTTCGAGGTGGTTGGTGACGCTGTAGCGCGGGCCGAGCTCGACCTGGCCCTTGCGGACGCGGGTCTGGAAGTGGTCGAGCGGCCGTACCGGCGGGCCGCCGATCCGCTTGCCCTGGAAGTCGTAGACGCCGCCGTGGCAGGGGCAGATGAAGTTGCCGGCGGCCTCGGAGAAGCGGACCGGGCAGCCGAGGTGGGCGCAGCGGTTGGAGACGGCGATGAACTGGCCCGGTTCCTCGCCCAGTTCTTCGGAGCTCTTGCGCACGTAGGCGGTGGTCTTGCCGGCGTCGCCGATCCCCTCGGTTTCGGTGAAGACGACCTGGCGGTAGGTGTCTTCGACGAAGTCGGAGACCGGACCGACGGCCTCCCAGCGCTCCTTGCCGCGATGGAAGATCGGGGCGATCGCGAAGCCGACGGCCGGGAGGATGATCCCGGCGGCGGCGAGGCCGCCCAGCGCCTGGGAGCCGACCGTGAAGGCGCGGCGGCGCGTCATCGACTCGCCCTCGAAATAGCCGGGCGGGTCGGGCTTCGCCCGCTCCTGCATCGGGGGCTCCTGGACCCCGTTCTCCTGTCTCGCGTCGTCAGCCACAGTTGGTCCGCAAAGGGGCTTCGAAGTCTATTGATTGGGGGCTGTGACTTGCGTCACACATAGTCAATCCATGCCGCAGCTGCGTCACTCTCGGCTGTCGCGACGACGATTAACGTGATGCACGCTCGCAATGGAAAGCCGAGAATGTCGCCTTCGTCGCTGGTTCGAAACCAATGACGGCTTGCCAAATCCCCTTACTCCAAGCTTATCGGCCCTGCACGCCCCTTCCCAATCGGGGCTAAGCAAGGTGGGGACGACCGCGCGCCGCTTGACAAAGCTCAAGAGCGAAGTCCCAGAAGGCGCTGTCCGAGCGCGGCTCGAAGTATCCGGGGACCCCCGGCCTAGGAGAGGGATGCCCGGTCAAGGCGTTAGCCCGCAGCAGTCGTTCAAGGCAGGTTCTTACGGCGCTTTCTTTAGGGACCTCCAAGCCAGCTTCCTCTGCTCTCTCGCGCGCCTTCAGGAAGATCTCTTCCACGGTCGAGTTTTTGCCCAGGGATACAGCGGCAGCCGCAACCTCGAGCTCATAGCCTCGGCCGAACACCGCTTTAGAGAGGACTCGTAGCTCCTTCGTAACTCGCTCGTCTGCCACCTGAGAAGCCGTCATACCTACAGTGTAATTTGCAGTTTGCATAAACCAATTTGGAAATTGCAAATTGATTTCTCAAGACGCAATACTGGGGGAAGGCGATGAGCGAAGGTCAGTTCAAAAGCAGAAAGTTCACGGAGTTGATCGTCTACATCGCCAAACGGCTCGGTCCGGAGGCGGCGCTCGGGCGGGTGAAGCTCGCCAAGCTTCTGATGGCAAGCGATTTCGGGGCGTACGAGCGTTTCGGTCAGTCGATCACGGGCGCAACCTACGAAAGGTGGGAGCACGGCCACTTGCCTCAGGAGCTATTGCTAGCCCAGCGTGATCTGGAGGCGGCGGGCGACATCCGGGTCGAAACCGTGGACTACTTCGGAAAGCAGCTCAAGCACATCACGGCCCATCGGGATCCCGACATGAGCGAATTCAGTGAAGACGAGTTGGCGGTGATCGAGACCGCCCTGCTGCAATTCGGGCATGAGAGCGCAACGCATCTGAGCAATCTCTCCCACCAGGAACTCGGCTGGCGTCTCGCGAATTGGAAGGAAGTCATTCCTTATCGCACGGTCTACCTGGGCAAAGGTGGGGTTTCAGACGCTGATCTCCGTCGGGGCGAGGAACTAGCTTCCTCGCATGGCTGGAACTAGGCTCGGCCTTCTCGCCTGCAAGGGCTTCATCGAGACGGAGTCCTTCGAGCGGTCTAAAGCTGAACTGATGAACGAAACGGGGATGACTCCCCGCGAGATCGATGATCGCGTGGAGGCCGTGGTCTGGGCACTCGCTCGATTCGGCGGAAGAGATGCCGAAATGGAGGCGGCGGAAATCGCAGTCCAGCAAGTCCCAAATCGCTATCTGTGGGCCGCAGTGATTCCACGAGGAATCCCACCGTTGCGCCTCTATCTCCGCCCTCGGGCTACGGTAGCCGGCGAGTGCGAATGGCTGTGGATCGAGCGTAGGTTTTAAATCTCGCTGCATTCCGTCAAGTGTCTTAACCCGATCTCCTCCGCCGCCCGCCGCCAGAGGTTCTCGATCGGGGCGGTTTCCCCTTCCGCCTGCAGGCGGGCGCAGGCGCTGATCAGATCGGAGAGGACGACGACGGCGCGGGTGTCTTCGAGGGCGGCGAGGCGATCGAGGCCGAGAGCGTAGAGGTAGTCGCCGGCGAGCAGGGCGAGGTCGGAGTCGTGGCCGGCGAGGAGGCGCGGCTGCTCGTAGTGGAGGAGGTAGCCCTCGCGGACCGCCTCGACGACCAGCGCGTACTCGCCCCCGCCCGCGAGCTCGCCGAGCTGCGAGGGCTCCGCCGGGTCGACCACGTGCGGCGCGATCGGCGTGTCCTCGCCGCGCAACTGGTCCGCGAGCGCCTGGAGCGGATTCCCCCCGATCGCGTGGTTCCTTTCGGTCGACATAGGTCCGTAAGGAACCACGACTCAGGCGAGGGCCTCGTCGAGGGCTTCGGCGGCAGCTGCGAGCGTCTGATCGATCGTCGCCTCGTCGTGGGCGAGGGAGACGAACCAGGCCTCGTACTGGGCGGGCGGCGGGTAGACGCCGCGATCGAGCAGGGCGCGGCAGAAGCGGGCGTGGGCCTCGACGTCGCAGGCAGTCGCGGTTGCGAAGTCGACGACCGGGACCGGGCTGAAGAAGAGGGTGACGAGGCCGGGAGCGGAGGCGACCTGGAGGGGACGGTCCGCCGCCAGCTGCTCGAACCCGCGCGCGAGCCTGTCGGTCAGCTCGCCGAGGCGCTCGTAGGCCCTGGCGTCGAGCTGCTCCAGCGTCGCCAGGCCCGCCGCGACCGCGAGCGGGTTCCCCGACAGCGTCCCCGCCTGGTAGACGTCGCCCGCCGGGGCGATCCGCTCCATCAGCTCGCGGGGGCCGCCGTAGGCCGCGGCGGGAAGCCCGCCGCCGATCACCTTTCCCATCACCGTCAGGTCCGGTTCGACCCCGAGCAGTTCCTGGGCGCCGCCACGGGCGACGCGGAAGCCGGTGATCACCTCGTCGAAGACGAGCAGCGCGCCCGCGTCCTGGGTCGCTTCGCGGAGGAAGTCGAGGAAGCCGTCGGCCGGCGGGACGACGCCCATGTTCGCGGCGATCGGCTCGGCCAGCAGCGCCGCCACCTGGTGCTCCGCGAGCGCCCGGCTGACCGCCTCGCGGTCGTTCCACGGCACCACCACCGTCAGCGCCGCCTGCGCCGCGGTCACCCCGGGGCTGCCCGGCACTCCCAGCGTCGCCAGCCCGGAGCCCGCGTCCGCGAGCAATCCGTCGGAGTGACCGTGGTAGGCGCCGGCGAACTTGACCACAACCTCGCGCCCGGTGACCGCCCGCGCCAGCCGCACCGCGCTCATCGCCGCCTCGGTCCCGGAGCTGGTCATCCGCACCATCTCCACCGAGGGCATCCGCGACACGACCTCCTCGGCGAGCCGTACCTCCGCCAAGGTCGCGGCGCCGAAGCTGGTGCCGCGCTTGGCGGCTTCGATCACCGCTGAGGTGACCGCCGGCTCGGCGTGGCCGAGGATCATCGGCCCCCAGGAGCCGATCCAGTCGATATAGCCGTTGCCCTCGACATCGAAGAGCCGGCAGCCTTCGGCATGATCGACGAAGACCGGGTCGCGGCCGATCTGCCGCATCGCCCGGACCGGGGAGTTGACCCCGCCGGGGAGAACCCGCTGCGCCCGCTCAAATAGGTCGGTCACAGCTGCGGCTCAGGAATGCTCGGCTTCCCAGCGGGCGTAGTCCTCGGTGAAGTAGTGGAGGCGGATCTTCTTGTACTCGGTCGAGGAGTAGAGGGTGGCGCGGTCCTCGGGGCCCATCCCGCACTCGGCGGCGATCGCGTCGAGGACCGCGTCGCACTCTTCCTTCGAGCGGCCGTGGGCCATCGTGAAGACGCTGTAGGGCCAGTCCTCGTAGGTCGGCCGCTGGTAGCAGTGGGAGATACCGCGGAAGGAGGCCATGCGACCGCCTACCTCGAGGATCCGGTCCTCGGGCACCTTCCAGACGCCCATGCCGTTGGCCGAGAAGCCGGCGCGGCGGTGGAAGAGAATCGCGGCGACCCGGCGGAGGATCTTGCGGTCGACCATCCCGCCCAGCCGATCGAGCAGCTCCTCGGTCGAGATCCCGAGCTCCTCCGCAGCCGCATCGTAGGGGCGGGCGACCGCCTCCATCGGCCCCTGCAGAGCCTTGATCAGGGCGATGTCGTCCTCGTCGTAGGGCTGCGGTTCGAGCTCGCGCGGGGGCGCCGCTTCGACCGGCGCCGCCAGCGCCTCGGTCCCCTTCTCCATCTCCAGGTTCATGTTGATTTTGAACAGGGTGAGAGTCGGCAGCTCCCGCATCGACTCCGCCCCCGTCTCCTCCATAAGCGCTTCCAGCGTCCCTTTGAGCCCGAGCTCGGAGTCGGGCGGGGTGGCGATCGTGAACCAGAGGTTGAACTCGTGGGTGCGCAGGTAATTGTGGGAGACGCCGGGGTGGGCGTTGACGATCTGCGCCGCCCGCTGCGGGTGCTCGGCGTCGACTTTGGCCGCCACCAGCATCGACTCGTAACCGAGCGCGCGGGTGTCGAAGATCGGCGTGATCTCGCGGATGATCCGGCCGTCGAGCAGGCGCTGGGTGCGAGCGAGGACGTCATCGAGCTCGAGGTCGGCCTCGGAGGCGACGAGGGCGAACGGCTCGGGGTCGAGCGGGAAGCTCGACTGCAGCAGGTTCATCAGCCGCTTGTCGGTCTCGTCGAGCGGGATCGCCGAGCCGCCCTTGCGGCTGCGCGCCTTCGACTGCGGCACTTTCACCGAAGCCACGCCGCGGCCTCCTTGGCGTAGTAGGTGACGATCGCGTAGGCGCCGGCGCGGCGGATCGAGGTCAGGGTCTCGACCACGGCGGCGCGCTCGTCGAGCCAGCCGTTGGCGGCCGCGGCCTTCAGCATCGAGTACTCGCCGGAGACGTGGTAGGCGGCGACGGGCGCCCCGGTCGCCTCTTTGACCCGGCGCACGACGTCCAGATACGGGAGCGCCGGCTTCACCATCAGCATGTCGGCGCCCTCTTCGAGGTCGAGCTCGGCCTCGCGCACCGCTTCGGCGGCGTTGGCCGGATCCATCTGGTAGCCGCGGCGGTTGCCGTGCTGCGGCGTCGACTCGGCGGCGTCGCGGAAGGGGCCGTAGAAGGCGGAGGCGTACTTTGCGGTGTAAGCGATGATCGGCACGTCGGAGTGGCCCTCCTCGTCGAGCTGGAAACGGATCGAGCCGATCCGGCCGTCCATCATGTCGCTGGGGGCGACCGCGTCGGCGCCCGCGAGGGCATGGGAGATCGCCGTTTTCGCCAGCAGCTCGACGGTGACGTCGTTGTCGACCTCGGAGCTGCCGTCGCGGATTACACCGCAGTGGCCGTGCGAGGTGTACTCGCAGAGGCAGACGTCGGTCATCACCACCAGATCGGGGTGCGCCTCCTTCAGCGCCCGCACCGCCATCTGCACGACTCCCTCGTCGTCGTAGGCGCCGGAGCCGGCCTCGTCCTTGGCGGCGGGGATGCCGAACAGCATCAGCGCACCGATGCCCGCGGCGGCGATCTCCCCTGCCTCCTCGACCAGGTGCGAGATCGAGAAGCGCTCGATGCCGGGCATCGAGGGAACCTCCTCGCGCACGTCCTCGCCGGCGATCACGAAGGCCGGTTGGATCAGGTGCGACGGTGAGAGCTCGGTCTCGCGGACCAGGCCGCGCAGGGTGTCGGTGCGGCGCATGCGGCGCATGCGCGTTGCGGGGAAAGCCATCTCTTTTCAGTCTAGGGAAGGGGCGGGGAGTGCCTCGGCGTGGGCGGAGGCCGGAGCGCCTCCTACCGGACCCGCTCGCTTCGCTCGCTCTAAGTGTCCGTACGGAGGCACTCCGGCCTCCTCGATACTTCGGGCAGTAGCTTTCTCGCGATGCGGGCGGAGAATGTCGTCAAGCGGTTTGGAAGCCGAGAAGCGCTTAGGGGGGTCAGCTTCGAGGCCGCAGCTGGGGACCAAGTCGCAGTTATCGGCCCCAACGGCGCAGGTAAGACGACGTTGCTCTCGATCCTGGCTGGGATTTCCAAGCCTGATGAGGGGGAGGTGAGCTCGACCAACGGGGAGGTCGGGTGGGTGCCTCAGCAGGCGGCGCTTTATCGGCGCTTGACGGTGGAGGAGAACCTGCTGCTGTTTGCTCGGCTGGAGGGACATGGGGATCCTCGGGCTTCCGTGGAGGAGATGCTGGAGTTGACGGGGCTGCGGGATCGGCGGGGGGAGATCGTCGCTCGGCTTTCCGGCGGCAACCAGCAGCGGATCAACATCGCGATCGGGCTGCTCTCGCGGCCGGCGGTGCTGCTGCTCGACGAGCCCAGCGTCGGCCTCGACCCGCGCCAGCGCTCGCGACTCTGGGAGTTCGTTTCCGCCCTCGCCGAGCGCGGCACCACGGTGATCTTCTCCACCCACGACATCCAGGAGGCCGAGCGCTACGGCGGCCGCCTGCTCGTCCTCGCCGACGGCGAGGCGCTCTTCGACGGCCCGCCCGACGAGCTGCGCGAGGCGGTGCGGCGCGAGGCGCCCGAGGCCGCCGACCGCGACTTCGAGACCGCCTTCGTCGCCTACCTGCACCACCGGGGCCACTGATGGGCGGCGTCCGCTGGCTGCTGCTGAAGGACCTGCAGATCCTCCGCCGCTCGCCCCTGCAGGCGGGGCTGCTGGTCGTCTATCCGATCCTGATCGCGGTTCTGGTCGGCTTCGCGATCTCGCGCGGGCCGGAAAAGCCGCGGGTCGCCTTCTTGAACGAAGTGCCGGCGGGGACGCGGATCACCGTCGGCGGCGCGCAGCTGCCCTCGGCCAACGTCAAGGGCCGGATCTGCGGCAGGGTCGAATGCATCTTCGTCGCCGACCGCGCCGAGGCCGAGGACAAGGTGAAGTCGGGCGACGCGCTGGCGGCGCTGATTCTCCCCGCGAATCTCGTCAACAAGATCAACTCGCTGTCCACGCTGACCCCGGGGGTGCCCGAAGTCGAAGTCCTCGTCAACGAGGAAAACGCGGTCAAGGCCGAACTCGTCGACGACCGGATCACCAGCCTGCTGGCGCAGGCGAACCTGGCGGTGGCGCGGCGGATCGGCTCCGAAGGCGGGCGCTACCTGAACCTGATCGTCAACGGCGGCGAGTTCAAGGCGCTCGGCGGCAGCTTCCACATCCTCGGCCTCCGCACGAGCGCAAAAATCCTCGAAGCGGTGACGCCGGCGCTGCCGAAGGGGCTGCAGCCGTCGCTGAAGGAAGTGACCAACTTCGCGGCGCAGGCGCGCGACAACCTCGACGTCGCCAAGCCGCTGATCGCCCGCCTCGCCCAGCCGATCAAGGTCGACAAGGTCGTGGTCGGCGGCGAGAGCCCGCCGCTGGAAATCTTCGCGATCGCCGTCGCCGCGACCTTCACCCTCGCCTTCGTCGTCGTCCTCCTGGTCGCCGGATCGCTGGCGCTGGAGCGCGAGGAGAACGCCTTCCCGCGGCTGACCCGCGGCCTCGTCTCGACCGTCGGCCTGCTCGGCGAGAAGGTGCTGCTGGGGATGGCGGTGGGGCTCGTCGTCACCTTGTTGATGCTTCTGGGGATGCAGTTCTTCGTCCCGCTCGAACTCGGCCGCATCGGCCTCTGGCTGCTGGCGATCCTCTTCTCGGGCGCCGCCCTCGGCGCGGCCGGAGCAGCCCTCGGCGCTGCGGCCCGCGAGGTGCGCGCGGTCTCCCTGCTCGCCTTCATGCTCACCCTGCCGATCGCCTTTCTCTCGCTCGTCCCCTCGGGCGCCGTCAGCCCTGTCGTCTTCGACGCGATCCGCTACCTCACCGCCCTCTTCCCCTTCAAGCCGGCGCTGCAGGCGCTCACCGCCGCGATCGACGAGACCGGCCCCGGGATCGGGGGCCCGCTCCTCCATCTCACCGTGCTCTTCTTCGCCTACGCGGCTATCGCCCGCCTGGCCCTGCGTCGATTCGCAGCGGTCTGATCCCGCCGCGCTCGATGCAGTCGTGGACGAACTCCTCCAGCGTCAGCTGCGGCTGAAGCTGAGCGCGCACGCGGTCGAGAACCGCCGGCTCGTCGAGCTCCGGGAGGGCGCGGCCGTGGGAGCGGATCGCGGCCAGGGCGACGGCTGAGCCGCCTAGTGCGAGGCAGCCGTGCTTGCTGCGGTAGGCCTCGACGTCGCCGATCGTGACCAGGTCGTAGTTCAGCTCGGTCGCCGTCAGCAGGGCGCGCTGCTCCGCGGTCGGGTAGAGGACGAAGACGGGAGCGACGGTGCCGGGGCTCTCGAGCAACGTCGCCGGCACCGCGCCGTAGGGCGAGACGTGGGCCGAATAGACGACGTCGAAGTCGCGCAGCTCCGATTGCACCACCGGCATCGGCACGCCGGGAAGAGGCGCGAGCTTCAGCGCCAGCGCCTCGGGTGCGGCATTCGCTCCGTAGGAGAGGAGCGGCGTGCGGCCCCCGCGGTCGAAGCCCTCCGGCAGCTCCTCGGCCCGATCGTCACGGAAGAGGTAGGAGCGCTCCGGCGTCGCGTACGGATACGTCAGCGCCCGCTTCAGGATCGCTTCCATCTGCGCCGGATCCACCACCCGCTCAATCTCGCAGATAGGGTCTGGCGCGGGATGCGGGTTCTACACATCGGCGACGTGGTCGGCAGCCCCGGCCGCCAGGGGCTGCGGGAGACGATGCCGCAGCTGCGCGAGCGTTATTCGCCCGACCTGGTGATCGTCAACGGCGAGAACTCGGCCGGCGGCATGGGGATCACCGAGCGCACCGCCAACGACCTCTTCGGCGCCGGCTGCGACGTCATCACCACCGGCAACCACGTCTACCGCCATCGCGAGGCCTACGAGTTCCTCGAAAGCTCCGAGCGGGTGATCCGCCCCGCCAACTACCCACAGGGAAACCCCGGCCGCGGCCACACGGTGGTCGAGGTCGAGGGGATGCGGGTCCGCGTCGTCAACCTCAGCGGCGGCGTCGGCCTCCGCGTCGCCCGCTCGCCCTTCGACACCGTCGACTCGATCCTCGCCCACCACGAGCAGGACGCGGTGATCGTCGACTTCCACGCCGAAGTGACGAGCGAGAAGGTGGCGATGGGCTGGCACCTCGACGGCCGCGTCGCCGCCGTGCTCGGCACCCACACCCACGTCCCCACCGCCGACGGGCGTGTGCTCCCCGGCGGCACCGCCTTCATCTCCGACGTCGGCATGACCGGTTCGCGGACCAGCGTCCTCGGGGTCAAGCCGGAGCAGGCGCTGCGCTCCCTGATCAGCCAGATGCCGACCCGATTTGAAACGGCCGAGGAAGACGTCTGGGTGATGGGCGCGCTTGTCCAGGTGAACGATCGGGGTCTGGCCGACTCGTTCGAGCAGGTGATGCTGCCAGCGCGATGAGCAGCAGGGGGAACCACCACACTATGTAGAGGTAGAACCAGTGGTGGAGGGTCAGCTGGAGGAGGATCAGTAAGGCTGCTGAGAGGGCGGCTAGTTGGGTCAGGCTCTTGCGTTTCGGGATGAAGGCGAAGGCGATCGAAGCAATGCCGGTCAGGGCAAGGATCGCCACGCGGAGGGGTTCTAGGGAGGTTTGACCCCAGATGCTGAAGGGGGAGGAGCGGCCGGCTTGGCTGGCGATCGTTCTGTCGTAGAACGTCTTTAGGCCTGGGTCGATGGCGGGCCAGGTCAGGACGAACACACTCACTAGTAGGAAGCCGAGGATGAACAGAAGCGTTGGGCGGGCGAGGGTGTCCTGCGCGCGGGGTCGTGCTCGGACACCCTCGCCCGAACTCGGAGCGCGCTGATAGGGCGGCCCTTCGGAGGCGGGTCGGTAGACCAGGTACATCGGGACGAGCACAGCGGGAGCGAACTTCGCCCAGGTTGCCGCGGCAAGCATTGCGCCCCGACCAAAGGGTTTGGCAGCTAAGAGGAAGGTCGCGAGGAGTAAGGCGGCTACCAGCGAGTCGTTGGAGTTGCTCTCTAGGACGAAGGCGGTGTAGGGATAGGTGGCCCAACCGAAGGCGAGGATCGCTGCTAGGCGTTGGCCCTCGGGTCCGGGGCGGATGCGGATGCCTATTAGTAGGAGGAGGGTGAAGGCGGCTACGTCGAAGACGACCGCGGCGGCGTGGGCGGCGGGGACGTCGTCCCAGTGGCCTGAGTAGGGCCAGATGCGCTCAAAGGGGAGGTAGGCGAGGTAGTTGACAGGGCCGTAGGTGTCGCCCTGGGAGACGTCGGAGGGGAAGTTGTCGTAGAGCTGTTCGCCGTGGGCGATCCGGTCGGCGCCGACCACTCCCGCGTAGCCGACGTCGACCACGCCGGCGTCGGCAAGGTTGAGGCCGACGCGGAAGCCCATCAGGAAGAGGGCCGCGACGACGATCCACATCGTCGGCCAGACCGGCCGCAGCCCCTCCCCTCTGCCCCGCAGCCCGATCCAGAGGCAGCGGCCGAGCAGGTAGAGGAGCACCGGGTAGACGAGCGGGACCGAGACGCCGATGTCGGCGCGGTTGAAGAAGTAGTGGGAGACGCCGAAGCCGAGCAGGACGAGGAGGTCGAGGTTGGCGACGCGCCGAAGCCGCCGCCAGTCGACCAGGCCGAGCAGGAAGATCGCGCAGAGGGGAAGGAAGACGTAGGGGGCGTTCAGCTTGTGGCCGAAGGCGCCCGAGTACCCGCGCGCCATCTTCCAGGCCACCTGGTAGCCGGTCCAGGACTCGAGCACTTCGCCGCTGTGGGCATCGACCAGGACCAGCGCCAGCTCTTCGCCCCCTTCGAAGTAAGCGACCTCCCAGTGCCCTTCCTTCAAGGTTGCGCTAGGCCCGAGGTCCGGGTGCTCCCGTTTCTCTTCCACGACCTTCGGATCCCGGTTCGCGGCAGCAATCGCTTCCGGAGAACCGATCTTCCCGCCGTCAGCCCGCGCGCCTCCAGGGGCGACCAGTACCGCCAGCGCCACCAGGAGGAGCAGCAGCCGGGCCCTCACCCGTCCCCCACCCCGAAGTGTTCGCGGATCACCGGCGCTACGTCGCGCAACGTCCACTGCTCGCGCTCGTCGGCCGACTCCGGCCCGCAGCCGACGAAGAGCAGCGGCCCGAGCGAGTCACCGGCGTGCAACGCCCCATGGCTGCCGCCGCCGGCGTGGGAGACGCCTCCCCAGTCAACCGCCTCGAAGCCGGGCGCGAGCGAGAGGATGAAGTCGCCGCCGTGCGGCGCCGCCAGCGCCGACCAAACTCGCGCCAGGGGATCAGGGTAGGTCTCGCTGCGCAGGCGCCCTTCCGCGACCGAGGCCTCCAGGGCCTCCAGGTCTCCTTCGACCTCCCAGCTGCCGCCGCGCAGGTCGGCGACCTCTCCCCCGGGTCGGAACCGCAGCGTGTACTCACCCCGCTCGACCACCGCCCACTCGCCCGCGGCGAGCGGCATCCCCGGGCTCTCGCGGACCAACGGAGACCCGTCCGGCCCCTCCAGCCGGCACACGAGGTCGACCCCCTCGATCACGCTGAGCCGCGCCGCCACCTCTCTCGGGTCGGGCCGCTCCCCCTCTCCCGGCAGCAGGTAGATGTGGGCGGCGCGACCGGTCGGGCTGACCGCCAGCTGCGAGTGCTCCGGCCGCTCCTCGGAGGGCTGCAGCACCGACCACTCGGCCCCGAGCAGCTCGGCCAATGGCAGGCCACGGTGGACGTCGGTCTGGGAGTGGTCGGCGAGCAGGATCACCGCGTGGCTCTCGAGGAACTCGTCGAGCCCGCCGGCTTCCTCGGCGTAGGTGGCGAAGGCGCGGTCGGCCTTGGCGATCGACTCGACCGTCGCCTCCGGCCCGTGCTCGTGCGAGTAGTGGTCGTTGTCGGGCAGCGACAGTAGGAGGAAGTCGTAGAGGTCCTCCTTCATCAGCTCGGCCGCGCAGCAGGCGGCGTAGCCGTCGCGGTTGCCGGGGATCGAGGTCGAGCGGCACGGCACCTCGCGGCTGGCGTAGAGGTCGCCGTAGAAGAGGTCGGTCGGGCCCCAGGTGTGGTGGTGGAACTTCAGTCTGGTCGCGTCCACCGCCCGGCGCAGCAGGCCGTCGAGCGAGACCTCGTGGCGGCGGCGGCCGCGGTAGATCAGGAACGGCGTGCAGGCGGTCCGCCGGCCATCGTCTTCGAGGCTCTCGAAGATCGTCTCGACCTCGGGGCTGAGGTGGCCGAGGTTCATGTTGTAGACGAGGTCGTAGAGGGCGCGGAAGACCCCGAAAGCGCGGCTCGCCTCGAACGAGGAGCCGTACTCGACGTAGCGCCGCTCGAGCCGGTGGTACCAGTTCATGCCGCTGATCCAGTGGCGGTCGGCGGCGACGCCGGTGGCGATCTCGGCGCTGGCGACCGGGGTCACCGAGGGGAAGCTGGAGACGCAGTCGGGAATCAGGACGCCGCGCTCGACCAGGATGGCGAAGGTCGGCGCGCGGCCCTCGGCGATCGCGCGTTCGAGCATGTCGGTGCGCAGCGAGTCCACGTAGGTGAGGACGAGCTTCTTCTTCGCGGCCGCCATGGTCCGAATGATGCCCTTCCGCCGCTACCCGGCCGAAGGGCTGCCGCTAACGGAGGACGCGGAGGCCGGCGTGTTTGCGCTGGGCGCGACGGTGGCGGGCGATCCCGAGCCAGGCGAGCGCCACCAGGACGACGATCACGGCGGGCGCGAGCAGCAGGGCGACGGCGATCACGACCAGTGCCGCCAGGCCGACGATGAAGGCGAGCGCCGCGCCCCCGCTCCCCTCGCGCCGACTGGCGCCGTAGACGAGGTCGCTGATCACGATGCAGCCGAGGGCGGCGCCGATCGCGGTGACCAGCGCCCCGACCGCCCCGTCGAGGAGGAAGCCGGCGACGAGGCCGATCACGGCGGCCAGGATCGTCATCCGGCCGCGGGCGGAGCCGTGGGTGCCGGCAGTGCCGGCGAGCATCCCGATCGCGATGCCGATCCCGAGGTCGGTGAGAACGTCCATGCCCGAAACCTAACCAGTTGCGATGGCGGCGCGTCGATCCGCCACACTTCTCGGATGGCGGAAGTCCCCGAGCCGACTCACAGAAGGCGTTCCCACGCGGGCACCCGCGACCTCGAGCGCTACGCCGGGCTGTTCGCCGAGCGGACCAAGGTGATGCGTTCCTCGGCGATGCGCGACCTGATGGCGATCACCGCCCGGCCGGAAGTGATCTCGCTCGCCGGCGGGCTCCCGGACACCTCGACCTTCCCGCCGCAGAGCTTCGCCGCGCAGATGACCCGGATCGCCCAGGAGTCGGCGGCCGAAGCGCTGCAGTACGGGCCGACCGAGGGCTTCGAGGAGACCAAGGACTGCATCCTCGAGGTGATGGGCGCCGAGGGGATGCTCCCCGACCCCGACGACATCATCGTCACCACCGGTGGCCAGCAGGGGATCGACCTCGTGACGAAGACGCTGGTCGACCCCGGCGACGTCGTCATCTGCGAGGCGCCGACCTACCCCGGCGCGGTGCCGGTCTTCTGCAGCTACCAGGCCGACGTCGTCCAGGTCGAATGCGACGAGGACGGGATGGACATCGACGTGCTCGAAGCGCTGCTCGGCGAGCTCCGCGCCGAAGAGCGGCGGCCGAAATTCATCTACTCGGTGCCGAGCTTCCAGAACCCGGCCGGGGTGACGATGTCCTTCGAGCGCCGCCGGCGCCTGGTCGAGCTGGCGCGGGCGAACGAGATCCTCGTCGTCGAGGACAACCCCTACGGGCTGCTGCGCTACGGCGGCGAGCCGATGCCGCCGCTCTACCAGCTCGACGGCGGCGACTTCGTCATCTACATCGGCACCTTCTCGAAGATCCTCTCCCCCGGCATCCGCCTCGGCTGGACGGTGGCGCCGCCGCCGGTGCTGGAGAAGATCGGGCTGGGCAAGCAGGCGACCGATCTCTGCACCTCGACCCTGACCCAGTACTTCGTCCGCGAGTACTTCGCCGAACGGCGCTGGCAGCGCTACATCGACGACCTGGTCGAGATCTACCGTGAGCGGCGCGACATCATGATCGAGGCGCTGCGGAACCACTTCCCGGCCGAGGCGACCTGGACCGAGCCCGAAGGCGGCCTCTTCATCTGGGCGACGCTGCCGGACTACATCGACACCAGCGACCTGCTGGCGAAGGCGCTGCGCGCCGACGTCGCCTTCGTCCCCGGACAGGCGGCCTACGTCGACGGCCGCGGCCGTCACTCGATGCGGCTCAACTTCTCCGGCGTCACCGCGGATGAAATCCGCGAGGGCGTGCGGCGGATCGGCGAGGTGATCGGCGAGCAGGTCGAGCTCTACGGGACCCTGACCGGCGAACATGCCGTCCCGGAGCCGGCGTCCGAGCCGCAGCCGAACGTCGTCCCCTTCCGCAAAGCGGAGGGAGCGTGAAGGTCGCAGTCCTGAAAGGCGGCCGCTCGCTGGAGCGCGGCGTCTCGCTGCGCTCGGGAGCGCGGGTCGAGGACGCGCTGGAGCGTCTCGGGCACGAGGTGCTGCCGATCGACGTCGGCTCCGACCTGGTCAAGCGCCTGGTCGCCGAGCCGCCCGACGTCGCCTTCGTCGCCATGCACGGGGTCGGCGGTGAGGACGGCACCGTGCAGGAGCTGCTGGAGATCCTCGGCATCCCCTTCACCGGGCCGAGCGCCGCGGCCTGCGCTCGTTGCATGGACAAGGTCCAGGGCAAGGACGCGATCGACGACGCCGGCCTCCCCACCCCCGACTGGTTCGCCTTCAGCCAGACCGCCTTCCGCGAGTTCGGCGCCGCCGACGCGCTCGGGCGGCTGGAGCAGACGCTCGGCTTCCCGCTCGTCGTCAAGCCGAGCCGCGGCGGCTCCTCGCTCGGGGTGAAGTTCGCCCGCTCGCCGGGCGAGGTCCCGCAGGCGCTGGTCTCCGCCTTCAGCTACGACGACCGGGTCCTGCTCGAGCGCTTCGTCGACGGCCGCGAGCTCGCGGTCAGCATCCTCGGCGACAAGCCGCTGCCGACCGTCGAGGCGATCCTGCTCCAGGGCGACCGCTACGACTTCGAAGCCCGCTACGAGATCGGCCGCACCCGCTTCGTCTGCCCGGCGGAGCTGAGCGCCGCCGAGGAGCAGGCCGTGACCGAGGCCGCGCTGGACACATACCGCGCCCTCGGTTGCTCCGGCTTCGCCCGCATCGACCTGATCCTCGACGACGAGGGCCCGTGGCTGCTCGAGGCAAACGCGATCCCAGGCCTCACCGACACCAGCCTCCTCCCCCAGGCCGCCGAGGCCGCCGGCCTCAGCTTCGAGCAGCTGGTCGAGCGGATCCTCGACCTGGCGCTGCACCCCGCAACCGCCTAAGAGTCCCCCTGGGCGAAGTCCTCGGGGGTCACTTCATCCAAGAACTCTTTGAATTTGTCGACGACTTCCTCGGTGTCCTCGACCTCGTGCTCGAACTCGATCGCCGACTCCTCGATGACCTCCTCGGCGGCGAAGATCGGCGCCGCCACCCGGACCGCGAGGGCGAGGGCGTCGGAGGGGCGGGAGTCGATCTCGACTTCGGAGCCGTTGATCGAGACCGTGATCGAGGCGTAGAAGGTGTTGTCCCGCAGTTCGGTCACCGCCACCCGCTCGCACTTGGCGTCGAGGTTCTCGAGCACGTCGGAGAGCAGGTCGTGGGTCATCGGCCGCGGCGTCGAGGCTCCCTGCAGCTTCATCAGGATCGCCGCCGCCTCGGGATGGCCGATCCAGATCGGCAGGAACCGGTTGCCGTCGACGGTCTTCAGCAGCACGATCGGCTGCTTGCCGACCATGTCAAATGAGACGCCATAGATCTGCATCTGCTGCAAAAGAAGCTCCCGGGCCTGGTTCGATTGGCAAGTATAGGTCGGGCTTCTACCCGTCCCGCGAGGGCGCCAAATCGCAGCCGAGTCGAGTGGGCGATCCTGGATTCGAACCAGGGACCTCGTCCTTATCAGAGACGCGCTCTAACCAACTGAGCTAATCGCCCGGAGACGGCGATGATAGCGGCGCCGGCGAGAGACGATGTCCGGCGCTCAGGCAGAGCGTTTGCGCAGGCGCCGGGCCAGGGCGTGGGCCTCGCGGACGTTGTCGAAGCGGAGCTCGACCGCGATGCCCTCGCCTTTGGCACGGGCGCTGACTTCGTGCCCGATCGCCTCCTCGAGCGCGTCGGCGACGTCGCGCAGGGCCGCGACGGCGTCGGGATCGACCGGCGCTCGTCGCGGTCTTGCCTTTGGCTGGCTGGCCAGCCGAACCCTCTCCTCGGTTTCGCGAACCGACCAGCCGCCGCGGACGGCGTCGCGGCTGAGGCGGCGGCGCACGTCGTTGCCAGGCGCGCCGAGGAGGGCTCTGCCATGGCCCTCGCTGAGATCCCCTTTTTCAAGCGACTCGAGCGTCTCGTCGGGCAGCTCGAGCAGGCGGATCAGGTTCGAGATCGTGGAGCGGTTGCGTCCGACCCGGCGCCCGAGCTCCTCTTTGGTCAAGCCCAGATCCTCGACGAGGGCCGCACAGGCCTTCGCCTCCTCGACCGGGTTGAGATCCTCGCGGACCATGTTCTCGATCAGCGCCGCCTGCAGCCGGTCGGCCTCGGCCTGGTCCCGCACCACCGCCGGAACCTTGTCGACGCCCGCTTGCTGGGCGGCCCGCCAGCGCCTCTCGCCGGCGACCAGCTCGTAGCTGCCGTCGGGGAGGGGGCGGACCAGCAGCGGTTGCACCACCCCGCTCGTTTCGATCGATTCCGCCAGTGCTTTCAGCGCGTCCTCGCCGAACTTCTTCCGCGGCTGGGAGGGGTTGGGCTTGATCAGCGAGACCGGCAGCTCGCGCAGCTCGCCGGCGTCGGTGACCTCCGCTTCCGGCAGGATCGCCGCCAGACCCCGGCCGATCCCCCGACGCCCGCTAGCCACGGCTCGCGAGCTCCTTCGAGAGGGCGCGGTAGGCGACTGCACCGTGGGACGAGGGCGCGTGCTCGGTCACGGGCAGACCATAACTCGGCGACTCGGCGACCCGAACGCTGCGCGGGATCACGGTCTCGAAGACCATGCCGTCGAAATGGTCGCGCAGCTCCGTCTCGACGTCTTGGGCGAGCCGGGTGCGCTCGTCATGCATCGTGATAAGCAAACCCGAAACCTCAAGTTGAGGGTTCAACTCACGCCTGATCAGGCCCAGGGTTTCGAGGAACTGGACCAACCCCTCGAGCGCCAGGTACTCGGCTTGCACGGGCACGATCACGCGATCGGCCGCGGTCAGCGCGTTGACGCTCACCGGGCCCAGCGCCGGCGGGCAGTCGAGAAGCGCCACCGCAAAGCGCTCTCGCAGCGGGCCCAGCCGTTCCCGCAGGCGGGTCTCCGAGCCTTCGATCCGAGGCAGCTCGACGGCCGCCCCGGCCAGGTCGCGGCTGGCGGGGACGAGCCAGAGGTTGTCCGGGCCTGCCGGTCGAGCCGCCTCGGCGACCGAGGTATCGCCGGTGAGGCAGTCGTAGGAGGAGGGATGGAGGTCACGGCCGGCGCCGAGCGCTACCGTGGCGTTGCACTGCGGGTCGAGGTCGACAAGCAGGGTCTGGTGTCCGTCGGCGGCGGCGCAGGAGGCGAGGTTGACCGCGGTGGTCGTCTTGCCGACCCCGCCCTTCTGGTTCGCAACCGCGTAGACCTTGCCCATCGAGCCCAGCCTAGATGGTGGATTCCCGGCGCGTTTTCAGACGGTCGGATAGCCTCCCGCCCGTGTCCGAGAGCTTCGACTGGCCCGACAACCCCGCCGAGCGCGCCCAGGAGCTGGTGGAGGGAGTGCTCGACGAGCTCGACCTCGACGGCGAGGTCGTGGTCGACGAGAACGAGGAGCGGATCCTTTTGACGGTCGAGGGCGAGGACGACTACGGCCTGCTGATCGGCAAACGCGGCCAGACGATCGACGCTCTGCAGCTGCTCTGCTACCAGGCGGCCTTCCGCGGCCTGCGTGAGCGCAAGCGGGTGATCGTCGACGCCGCCGGGTACCGCGAGCGACGCCGGGAGACCCTCGAGAGCCGTGCCGACCGCGCCGCCGAGCAGGCGCTGGCCAACAACAGCGTGATCGAGATGGACCCGATGAGCGCCCAGGAACGGCGGGTCGTCCACGAACGACTGAAAGAGCGCGCCGGGATCGAGACCTACAGCGAGGGCGACGAGCCCCGTCGCTGCGTGATCGTCGCGCCGCTGCTGCCTGAGTGAGCGGCCTGCCCGCTCCCGAACCGAGCCAGGACGCCCGGCGGCGGCTGCAGATCGTCCTCGACCTGCTGGCCGAAGAGCGCGCCTCGGTCAGCTCGGTCGTCGACCAGCGGGCGTGGCAGGTACACGTCGCCGACAGCCTCACCGGGCTTGAGGTTCCAGAGCTGCGGGAGGCGCGGCGGATCGCCGACGTCGGCGCGGGGGCGGGCTTTCCAGGCCTCGTGCTGGCTGTGGCGCTCCCCGAGGCTCAGGTCGACCTGGTCGAGTCGGTCGGTCGCAAGTGCGAGTTCATACGTCGGGCCGCCGAGGCAGCTGAGATCGACAATGCGAGGGTGCTGAACCTGCGCTCGGAGGATCTGGCCGCCGCCGAGGGTCGGGAGTCCTACGAGGCCGTCACCGCTCGCGCCGTCGGGCGCCTCTCAACGCTTGCCGAGCTTGCTTCCCCGCTTCTGGAGCCAAATGGGGTCCTCATCGCCTGGAAGGGGAAGCGGGACACGGGCGAAGAGGAACAGCTCCGGAACGCCGCCGCATCACTGGCGATGGAGCCCGAGGCAGTCCTCGAGGTCGGCGACCGCGCCGGAAGCGAGCATCGGCACCTGCACGTCGTCCGCAAGGCGGGCCCGACGCCGCCGAACCTGCCGCGGCGACCGGGCATGGCGAAGAAGCGCCCGCGCGGATGAGGCGCTAGCGCCGCTTCTTCTTTTTTTTCGGCGGAGGGGGAGGTGGTTTCGCCGCCTGAACTGCGGCGGCGCCCTCGGGGGTCGCCAGCACCGGGACTGGCACGACCTTGCGGATCACGTACTGCTGCCCGATCGTCCAGATGTTGGTGGTGATCCAGTAGAGGATCAAGCCGGCGGGGAAGTTGAGGATGAAGGGGACGAAGACCAGCGGCAGGATGAACATCATCGTCCGCTGGCTTTTGTCAGCCGACATTGCCATCACCATGCCGGAAATCAGCTGGGTGCCGATGTAGAGGATCAGCAGCGCGATCAGTTCGCCCCCCGTGGCCTTGGCGGTGAGGTCGTGGATGAAGAGGAAGGAGGCTTCGGAGCCGCAGTGGCCGGCCTGGCAGCCGATGTCTTCGGGGAGCTCGTGCCGCAGGACCTGGAAGAGCGTGAAGAAGACCGGTAGCTGCGCGACAAGCGGGATGCAAGAGGCAAAGGGGTTGACTTTGTTCTCTTTGTAGATGCGCATCATTTCCTGCTGCATGCGCTGTTTGTCGTTTTTGTACTTCTCCTGCAGCTCCTTGATCTGCGGCTGCAGGGCTTGCAGGGCCCGCATCCCTTTCAGTTGTTTGTAGGTGAGCGGGATCAGGATCGCCCGCGTGACCACGGTGAGGGCGATGATCGACATCCCCCAGCTGAGGCCGACGTTGTCGTGGAAGAACTGCAGGACCCCGTTGGCAACGTCGATCAGCGGCTGCAGGATGTTGGCGGCGGGGAGGATCAAGAGTGGGTCCGGTGGTACTCGGCCGGGTGGACGGGGCCGGTGCGGAGCGTGAATCTATCGGGGATCGGGTCGAAGCCGCCGTGACTGAAAGGGTTGCAGCGCAGAATCCTCCAGCCGGCGAGGAGGAATCCGCGGATCGCGCCGAAGCGTTCGATCGCTTCGACGGCGTAGGCAGAGCAGGTCGGCTCGTAGCGACAGCGGCGCGGGACGGCCGGTGAGATCCAGCGCTGGTAGGCACGGATCGGAGCCAGGAGGAAGCGTTTCACGTGGAACGCCCCGCTCCCGCGCGCGCCCTGCCGTTTCACGTGGAACGCACCTTCGAGAGCGCCTCTTCCAGGTTCTCCTTGACGCCGTTCATCCCGTCCCTCTCGATCAGGTCGTTGATCTCGGCGCGGGCGACTATCACGAAGTCGTGGCGTGGCGGCAGCCGGTCGGCGAGGGTCCAGAAGGCCTCGCGCAGGACCCGCTTTACCCTGTTGCGGTCGACGGCGCCGCCTACCTTGCGGCTGACCGAAACCCCCAGGCGCACGTCCTCCCGCTCCTCGTCCTTGCGCGGGAACGTGTAGAGCACGAGGTACCGGGTCGCATGCGAGGAGCCGTCGCGATAGACGCGATCGAACTCGCCGCTGCGTGAGAGGCGACGTCGCTTCGGCGCCATCAGATGCCTGGCCGCGCGAGCGCGTGCGGCATCTCGATCAGGGGGTGAGGCGCTTGCGCCCTTTGCGCCGGCGACGCTTGAGGACGGCGCGGCCGCCGCGGGTGCTCATGCGGGCGCGGAAACCGTGGGTCTTGGCCCGCTTCCGCTTCTTTGGCTGGTAAGTGCGCTTCATCGCGGCGGAGTATACGGACGGCGCCGAAAATCTTTTCCCCGGGATTTGCGACGCACACGGGATGGCCTCTCAGGCACGGCGCTATGGTCGCCGCCCGGTGCCCGATGACACTCCCAGAAACGAACTCGACGCCCTCTGGCAGGCGACTCAGGAGCGCCTGAAGTCCTCGGTCCCGGAGTCGACCTACCGTCTCTGGCTGGAGCCGCTGCAGGCCGCCGGCGCCGATAGCGAGACGCTCTACCTGACGGCGCCGGAGGGAATCAGGGCCTGGACCGAGCGCCGCTACAGCTCGCTTATCGTCGAAGCCTTGGCGGAGATCGGGTCGCCGCTGAGCGAGGTCAGCTTTGCCGAGCCTCAAGGCCTCAGACCGGACCTCGACCCGCATCCGGAGCTGAACCCCAACTACACCTTCGAGCGCTTCGTGATCGGTCCTGGCAACCGCCTCGCCCACGGCGCCGCCCTTGCCGTCGCCGAGGCCCCGTCCGAGGCCTACAACCCCCTCTTCCTCCACGGCCCACCCGGGCTGGGCAAGACTCACCTGCTGGCGGCGATCGCCAACTACCTGCGCGAAAACGCCCCCGCCCTCAGCGTCCGCTACACGACCGCGGAGTCGTTCACCAACGAGTTCGTCGCGGCCCTGAAGTCCTCCGGCAACGAAGCCTTCAAGGCCCGCTACCGCGACATCGACGTGCTGCTGATCGACGACGTCCAGTTTCTCCAGGGCAAGCCCGCCACCGAGGAGGAGTTCTTCCACACCTTCAACGCGCTCTACGAGTCCGGCAGCCAGCTGGTCCTCTCGGCGGACCGCATTCCCAGCGAGCTCTCGACCCTCGCCTCCCGCCTGCGCGACCGCTTCGAGTGGGGCCTGACGATCCCGGTCGAGCCGCCGAATCACGCCACCCGCCTAACCGTCCTGCGGCGCCTGGTCGAGGAGGCCGGGGTCGAGATCGCCGACGACGGGGCGCTGGCCGAGCTCGCGAACCGGATCGACGCCAACGTGCGGCAGCTGCACGGCGCGCTGACCCGCGTCCTCGCCCACGCCTCGCTGATGGCGCTCCCGCTCAGCTCCGAGCTGATCGCGGAAGTGATTCCCGGCGTGCGCACCCAGCAGCCGACCTCGGTCGAGGAGATCCAGCAGCGGGTCGCCGAACGCTTCGGCATCTCCCGGGCCGAGCTCGTCGGCTCCAGCCGCGCCGCAACCCCGCTGCGGGCGCGGCAGGTGGCGATCTTCCTCACCCGCGATCTCACCGACCTCTCGCTGCCGCAGATCGGGCGCCTCTACGGCGGCCGCGATCACACCACCGTGCTCAACTCCCTGCGCCGTGTCGAAGCAGGCCTCGACGAGGACCCGGCACTGGCCGAGAAGGTCCGGGAGTTGCGGGGAGCTATCCACAACCCTGTCGGCAACGAGCGCTGACAGCCGCCCGCACTGTAAGAATCCCCAACCTTCCATAGCGCTCTCCACATGCCGGATTCCGCAGCCCGGAGCCGAATCACCCGCAACACAGACTTTCTCCACAGGACCTAACTCAACTCAATAAGGCCAAGATCAGAGGCAGATCACTTGAAGCTCACGACTAAACGCGAAGACCTCGTCTCCAAGCTCTCGATCGTTTCGAGGGCTGTCTCCACCCGCGCCGCGACCCAGGCCCTCTCCGGCGTTCTCCTCAATGCCGCCGACGGCCGCGTGACCCTCGCCGCCACCGATCTCGACCTCGGGCTGGAGACGACGCTGGAGGCAGAGATCGAGGACGGCGGCGCGGTCCTCCTCCCCGGCCGGCTCTTCGCCGAGGTCGCCCGCTCGCTCGCCGACCCGGTGGTGGAAATCGAGACGCGGGAGGCCGAGCGGGACGTCGAGATCCGCAGTGGCGGCTCCAGCTTCCACCTCCGCGTCCTCCCCGTCGAGGACTTCCCGAAGCTGCCGCAGCCGCAGGAGGAGGGCGGCCTGAAGATCCCGGCCGCCGCCCTGGAAGAGAGCATCGAGCTGGTCGCCCGGGCTGCCTCGCGCGACGACATGCGCCCGGTCCTCACCGGGGTCTTCGTCACCGCGAGTGGTCGTGAGATGACGATGGTCGCCACCGACTCCTACCGGCTCGCGGTCAAACGGACCAAGCTCGAGGCCGATCTCGGCGGCGAGCTGGAGGCGAACATCCCGGCGCGGGCGCTGCGCGAGTTGGGGCGGATCCTCTCCTCCGAGGGCGCCGGCGAGGCCTCGATCTCGCTGCTTCCCAACCAGGCCGTTTTCGTGGCAGGGTCGATCCTCCTCTCGACGAGGCTGATCGACGGCCAGTTCCCCAACTTTCGACAACTCCTGCCGGAGTCCTACGAGCACGACGTGCGGCTGCCGCGCTCGGACTTCCTCGACGTCACCCGCCGCGTCAGCCAACTGGCGCAACGCAACGCGCCGCTGCGGCTGTCGTTCGAGTCGGGCGAGCTGACGGTGGCGGCGGAAACGCCTGACGTCGGCGACGCAAAGGAGACGATGCCGGCGGCCTTCGAGGGGGAGTCGCTGGAGATCGGGTTCAACCCGGAGTTCCTCCGCGAGGGGATCGAAAGCGTCCAGGGCGACGAGGTTCTGGTGCGGCTGATCTCGCCGCTGCGCCCGGGCCTGCTCGAGCCGGTCGAGGGAGACGACTTCCGCTACCTGGTGATGCCGATCCGCCTCAACGTCTGAGCCGTGGCCGCGCGCTCGGGGTGAGCGGCCGATGCTCGTCACCGCGATCGAGGCGAAACCGCTGCGCAGCCTCGAGCGGGTGCGGGTCGAGCTGGCGCCGGGGATCGTCAGCATCATCGGCCCCAACGGAACCGGCAAGACGAACCTGATCGAGGCCCTCTACTTCGCCCTCACCGGCCGTTCGTTCCGGACCACCGACCGCCGCGACCTGATCCCGTTCGGCGGCAGCCTCGCCCGGGCCGAGGCGACGATTCGCGACAGCGACGGGATCGAGCACACGCTGATGGCGGCGATCAGCCGCACCGAAGGGCGCCGGCACCTGCTCGACGGCAACCCCGCCGATCCGGCGACGCTGGCGCGCCACCGGCCGCCGGTGGCGGTCTTCGCTCCCGATCGACTGACCCTGGTAAAGGGGCCGCCGGCCGAGCGGCGCGCCCACCTCGACGGCTTCGTCTCCGCCCGCTGGCCCGCGCGCGCCGAGCTGCGCAAGCGCTACGGCCAGGCGGTGGCGCAACGCAACGCCCTGCTTTCCCGCCTCAATGCCGGCTACGGCTCACCGGAGGACCTGCGGATCTGGGACGACGGGATGGCGCAGGCGGCCGCGCCCTTGGTCGAGGCGCGGGCGGAGGCGGTTGCCGAGCTGGCTGCGCCTTTCACGGCGGCGGCGGCGGAGCTCGGCCTGGCGGAGGCGCTGCTGGAGTACGCGCCGCGGGCTGCGGGTTCGGCCGAGGAGATCAGGGTGGGCCTGGAGGAGCGGCGCGACCAGGACATCCGCCTCGGGCGCGGCTCCTGGGGCCCCCATCTCGACGAGCTGAAGCTCTCGGCCGCAGGCAGGTCGCTGCGCAAGTACGGCTCGCAAGGGCAGCAGCGGACCAGCCTCCTTGCCCTGCTCTTCGCCGAGCGCCAGGCCCTGCTGGAGGCCCGGCGGGTTACTCCGCTGCTGTTGCTCGACGACGTGATGAGCGAGCTCGACCCCGGCCGGCGCGATCGCCTCGTCTCCCGCCTCCGCGACGGCGGGCAGGTGCTGATCACCGCCGCCGACGAAGAGTCGGTTCCCGCCGCCGCTCGCGAAACTGTCGTGCGGATGCCGCCTCCGCAGACAGAAGGTGACGAAGGATGAGCCGCCGGCGAGCGCCCCGTCCGGCGGCGAACGCATTTCAGGCGGCCCTGCAGCGGGCGGCTCCGAAGACGCCCCTGGCGGCGCTCCAGGCGGCGTGGGCGAGTGCGGTCGGCGAGCAGCTGGCGGCGGTAGCCATCCCCGTCTCCGAGCGAGGGGGAACGGTGACGATCGAGTGCGCCGACACGGTCTGGGCACAGGAGCTCGACCTGATGCAGGACGCCCTCCTGGAGCGCCTGCGCGAGGCGATTGCCGACCAGGCCCCCCAGACGCTCCGCTTTCGCGTCAACTCTGAGCGGTTCTAGTCACTGTTTTTCCACGATTTGCAGGGAAGTTTAACCTTCCGACCTGGCTGTCCGGCGCAGCGAACTGGTATTCTTATGGCAACTCGCTTTGTGCCCCGATCCACGTGGAGCAAGCTCCTGGGAGTCGGGGTTTTTCGTGTCAACCGGAAGGGACTCATTGCCTGAGAAAAAAGCCAGCGGCGACTCCTACGGCGCCAAGGACATCACCGTCCTCGAGGGGCTGGAAGCGGTACGCAAACGCCCCGGCATGTACATCGGTTCCACGGGGCCGCGGGGTCTGCACCACCTGGTCTACGAGGTGGTTGACAACTCGGTCGACGAGGCTCTGGCCGGTCACTGCGACAGCGTCAAGGTCGTCCTGCACCCGGACAACTCCTGCACGGTCGAGGACAACGGACGCGGCATCCCGGTCGAGACGATGGAGAAAGAGGGGCGGCCCGCCGCCGAGGTCGTGCTCACCGTCCTCCATGCCGGGGGCAAGTTCGGGGACGGCGGCGGCTACAAGGTTTCCGGCGGCCTTCACGGCGTCGGCGTCTCTGTCGTCAACGCGCTCTCCGAGCGGCTCCACCTGGAGATCAGTCGCGACGGCTACGTCTGGTCGCAGGACTACGAGCGGGGCAAGCCGCAGAACGACCTCACCAAAGGCGAGAAGACCAAAGCCCACGGGACCAAGATCACCTTCCTCCCCGACCTCGAGATCTTCGAAGAGATCGGGTTCGACTTCGACGTCCTGGTCGAGCGCCTGCGCGAGACCGCCTTCCTCACCCGCGGCCTGAAGATCGAACTGATCGACGAGCGCGGCGAGACCCACAGCGTCACCTTCAAGTACGACGGCGGCATCGAGGACTTCGTCCGCCACCTCAACGAGAACAAGGATGCGGTCCACAAGAAGGTCGTCTACTTCGAAGGGGGCAAAGAGGAGGGCCAGGTCGAGATCGCGATGCAGTGGAACAGCTCCTACCAGGAGTCGATCTTCAGCTTCGCCAACAACATCAACACCCATGAGGGCGGCTCGCACCTCTCCGGCTTCCGCGCCGCCCTGACCCGGACGCTGAACGCCTACGCGCGCAACAAAGCCCTGTTGAAAGAGAAAGACGACAACCTTGCCGGCGAGGACGTGCGCGAGGGCCTGACCGCGGTGATCTCGGTCAAGCTCCACGATCCGCAGTTCGAGGGCCAGACCAAGACCAAACTCGGCAACCCGCCGATCAAAGGCCTGGTCGAGGAGACCGTCAACCGCAAGCTGGCCGAGTACCTCGAGGAGAACCCGGCCGACGCCCGGCGCGTGATCATGAAGGCGATCGACGCTGCCAGGGCCCGCTCGGCGGCGCGTAAAGCCCGCGATCTCACCCGCAAGTCCGCACTGGAGAACTCGACCCTCCCCGGCAAGCTCGCCGACTGCTCCGTCAAGGACCCGAGCCTGGCCGAGATCTTCGTGGTCGAGGGCGACTCCGCCGGCGGCTCGGCGAAGCAGGCCCGTGACCGCAATACCCAGGCGGTGCTGCCTCTGCGCGGCAAGATCATCAACGTCGAGAAGAGCCGGATCGACAAGGTGCTGGCCAACAACGAGATCCAGGCGCTGATCACGGCGATCGGCACCGGTGTCCACGACGAGTTCAACATCGAGGAAGCGCGGTACCACAAGATCGTGATGGCGACCGACGCCGACGTCGACGGCGCCCACATCCGCACCCTCGTCCTCACCTTTCTCTACCGGCAGATGCCGGAGCTGATCAACGAGGGCTACGTCTATATCGCCAAGCCGCCTCTATACCGCGTGAAACAGGGGAACCAGGAGACCTACCTGGAGCGCGAGTCCGAACTCGAAGAGCTGCTTCTGCGCGACAAGCTGGAGGAGTTCGAGCTGACCGACGCGAACGGCGAGACCCGGAAGCTGACGCCGAGCCGTTGGCAGTCCTACATCCGGCGCTCGAAAGAGTACGAGGGCTGGGGATCCTCGCTGCAGGCCGACTTCGGGCACGAGGTGGTCCGCTTCCTCGAGGAGTCGAGCCTGCTCGACGAACAGGTGACGAGCGTGGCCGCGGCCCGAGATGTCCTCCAGCGCGGTGGCGGTGACAACGAGCCGTTCGACACCGAGGTGCTGCACAGCGGCGAGGACCTGGTCACGGTCAAAGCGATCGAGCGCAAGAGCGGCCTGGCCAGAACCCACCGGCTGCCGGCGACCCTGTTCGCACACCACGACTACCGCAAGTTCGCCGAGGTCCACGCGACCCTGCTGAAACAGGTCGGCCGCCCGCCCTTCGAAGTCAAGCGCGGCGAGAAACGGAACGTCGCCCTCTCGTTCGAGGCGTTGCGCGGGGCGGTGCTGGAGCTGGCTCGTCAGGGCGTTCAGCTGACCCGGTTCAAGGGCTTGGGAGAGATGAACGCCAAGCAACTGCGCGAGACGACGATGGACCCGGCTTCGCGGACGCTGGCCCGGGTCACGCTGGAAGATGCGACCGCCGCCGACCTGATCTTCTCGATGCTGATGGGCGACCAGGTCGCCCCACGAAGAGAGTTCATCGAGGCGCACGCGAAAGAGGTGAAGTTCCTTGATGTCTGAGGATTTCCGGAGCTTCGAAGGGAGGATGAGCTGATGGCTCTCGACGCCCTGACGGGGAACATCGAGGACCGCGGCCTCGAGCAGGAGATGCGCTCGTCGTATCTCGATTACGCGATGAGCGTGATCGTCGGCCGGGCGCTCCCGGATGTGCGCGACGGCCTCAAGCCGGTGCACCGTCGCGTCCTCTACGCGATGCACGACATCGGCCTGCAGCCGACCCGGCCCTACCGCAAGTGCGCCTTCATCGTCGGCGAGGTGATGGGCAAGTACCACCCGCACGGCGACTCGGCGATCTACGACACCCTGGTCCGGATGGCGCAGGACTTCTCGCTGCGCTACCTGCTGGTCGACGGCCAGGGCAACTTCGGCTCGATCGACGACGACCCCGCCGCGGCGATGCGATACACGGAGGCCCGCCTCGGCCGCCTCGCCACCGAGCTGCTGAGGGACATCGACGCCGACACCGTCGACTTCGGCCCCAACTACGACGAATCGACCCAGGAGCCGCAGGTCCTGCCGGCCCGCTTCCCGAATCTCCTGGTCAACGGCACCTCCGGCATCGCCGTCGGGATGGCGACCAACATCCCGCCGCACAACCTGCGCGAGGTCGCCGGGGCCGTCTCCGCCTACATCGACAACCCGGAGATCGACCTCGCCGGGTTGATGGAGCACGTCAAAGGCCCGGACTTCCCAGGCGGGGGGCTGATGAGCCGCGAGGGGATCCGCGACGCGTATGCCTCCGGCCGCGGCAGCATCAAGGTCCGCGCGCGCGCCCACGTCGAGCCGCTGAAGGGGGGCAAGGAGGCGATCGTCGTCACCGAGCTCCCGTTCATGGTCAAGAAGGGCGGCGAAGGCGGCCTGATCACGAAGATCGCCGACCTCGCCCGCGACAAGAAACTCGAGGGCATCTCCGACCTCCGCGACGAGAGCGACGAACGCTCCGGGATGCGGCTGGTGATCGAGCTCAAACGCGGCGGTCCGCCGGCCAAGGTGGTCCTCAACAACCTCTACAAAAAAACCTCGATGCAGTCGACCTTCGGCGCCAACATGGTGGCGCTGGTCGACGGCGTGCCGCGGACCCTGAGCCTGCTCGAGCTGATCGAGCACTACGTCGACCACCAACGCGAGGTGGTGACGCGCAGGACGCAGTACGAACTGCGGCGGGCGGAGGCGCGGGCCCACATCCTCGAGGGGCTGCTGGTCGCACTGGACAACCTCGACGCGGTGATCAAACTGATCCGCGCCTCGACCGATCCCGACGCCGCCCGCGACGGGTTGATCGAGAAATTCGAGCTCTCGCGCGAGCAGGCGCAGGCGATCCTCGACATGCGCCTGCAGCGCCTGACCGCCCTCGAGGCCGACAAGGTCCGCGCCGAGCACGCCGACCTGATGGAGCGGATCGGCGAGCTGCGGGCGATTCTCGGCGACGAAGCGAAGGTGATGGGGTTGGTCAAAGACGAGCTCGCCGAAATCGTCGAGGCCTACGGCGACGAGCGCCGGACCGAACTGGCCCATTTCGAGGGGGACGTCGGGATCGAGGACATGATCGCCGACCAGCAGATGGTGATCTCGCTGACCGCATCCGGCTATGTGAAGCGGCTGCCGCTGGCGACGTATCGGCAGCAGCGCCGCGGCGGCGTCGGGGTGATGGGCATGAACCTGAAAGAGGACGACTACATCGCCCACCTGCACATCAGCTCGACCCACGACTTCCTGCTCTTCTTCACCAACCGCGGCAAGGTCTACCGGCTCAAGGTCTACGAGCTGCCCGAGGGTCAGCGCAACGCCAAAGGCAGCTCCCTGAACAACCTGCTGCCGCTGCGCGAAGGCGAGCGGGTGATGGCGGTGATCCCGACCCGGGACTTCAAGGAGAACAAGTACCTCGCCTTCGCCACCGCCAACGGCCTGATCAAGAAAACCGAGTTCCTCGCCTACAACACGCCGATCCGCGCCGACGGCATCATCGCGATCAAGATCCGCGACGATGACGAGCTGGTCCAGGTGCGGCTGACCTCGGGCGAAGACGACATCCTCATGGTCTCCCACTCCGGCCATGCCTGCCGCTTCTCCGAGGAGAAAGTGCGGACGATGGGCCGCCCCGCCAGCGGCGTCAAAGGCATGAACGTCGCGGGCAAAGACAACCGGGTGCTGGCGATGGACGTCGCCCGCAACGACACCGAACTCTTCGTCGTCACCGAGAACGGCTACGGCAAGCGTACGCCGGTCTCCGAGTACCCGGTCAAGGGCCGTGGCACGAAAGGCGTCCTCACCGCGAAGCTGACCGAGAAGAAGGGCGGCCTCGCCGGCGCCCTGATCGTCAGCGAGCACCAGGACCTCCTCTTCATCTCCCAGAACGGGATGGTCCAGCGCACCTCGGTCGGGGGCATCTCGCAGATGGGCCGCTCGACCCAGGGCGTGAAGGTCATGAACATCAAGGACGACGACCGCGTCAGCGCCGTCGCCCTGGTGGTCGATTCCGAGGAATCGGAAACCGCCGCCACTCCGGAGGACAACGGCCAGGAGCCGCTGGCCGAAGCCCCACCCGACGGCGCTGGATCTGATGGCGCCGAGGCCGACGGCTCCTAGCTAGAGCGGGCTCCTGACTTCGGCCTCGAACCGCTCCCCGGCGAGGGGGAAGCGGGGCGCGTCGGGGAGGTTCACGGTCAGATCGCCGGTCCAGGTGATGGAGCCGTCGGGAGCTGCTTTATAGGTACCGGTGCCGTGGAACGGGGCCGGCGGCGAGATCTCGGCGCGGGTCAGCGCGTTGCTGATGGTCAGGGTGCCCGGCTTTTCGACGGCGGCGACGGCGAGGTCGATGATCGCGACCGGACCGACGACCCGCTGGGTGAAGGCCAGGTAGAGAGTGCCCAGCCCGGTTTCCAGCCCGGTGACCTGAGCTGATTCCAGGCCCCGGTGCCAGCCCGCGGTGACTGCATCGAAGAACGAGAAGGAAGAAAAGGGATCCGACGATGCGGTGGCCGCCCGGTGCCGATGAGGGGTGAAGCAGGCCAGACCCTCGCGCCGGATGCTCCCCGGGGCGCGGTGGACGTCGAGGGCGACCTGGTGGCCTTCGCTCTGGAAGCGGAGCGTCCCCGTCCAGACGCCGGAGAGCTCCGGGTGTCGGAGGTGACCCTGGCAGCCGCGCGCACCCCGCAGCTTCGGCGCGGAGGAAGGGTGGAAGCGCATGTCGATCCGCCCGAAGGGGCCGAAGGAAGCCCGCAGCCGTCGCGAGGTGGCGGTGCCCCGGGCGAGGTAGACGTTGACCGCGTGGCCGCCGCGGCTGATCGCGATCGCGACCGAGCTGCCGATCGCGAGGACCCGGACCGTCTCACCCGAGCCCGATTTCAGGGTCACGGTCGGTTCGAAGTCGAAGCCGCTCGCCTTCCGCCCCGACCGCTCGCGCAGCAGCGGCATGACTTGTCGCCAGGCGTCGGCGCGATGCTGCAGCTGGGCGGCGGACGGTCCCGCCGCCGCCGCGCCCGGACCGATAGCGAGACAGCACCCGGCTACGGCCAGGATCGCGAGTCCGCGCGCTCCGGCTTTCATCGCGCCCCCGCCACCCGCCTGTAGAGGCGGGCCACTTCCTCGCCGAAGTAGGACCCGTAGTCGGTTGCGGGGTCGAGGGTGTAGGTGTAGTCGGTGACGCTGTTCAGCTTGTCGCCGGCGATCGTCCAGCCGCCGCCCGAGGCGCCGCCGGTGACGTTGCAGGAGACGGCGAGGTTGAGCGGACCGTCCCACAGGTAGGAAAGCGAGTCGTGCCCGAGGAACGAGGTCTGCGAGCAGAGCCGCTGCGTTTCGCCGTCGAAGGGAGGCGCGGCGGGATAGCCGTGGACGTCGAAGACCTGCTTGGCCGGCTGGTTCCAGGCGATCCCGTCGCCGCCGACTGCTCGTCCGAGGAGTTCCCCGCGTTCGTTGCGCCCGACCACGGCGGCGCCGACGTCGGCGTCCTCGCTTTCTTCGGCGACCCACGGCCGCGTGGCGTCGAGCTGGGTCGCCGGGAAGACCCCGAACGGGCGCTGCCCGAAACGGAAGCCCGGGACGAAGACCCAGAGCCGGTCGAACCAGCCATGCCGGTCCTCGCGTCCGAACACGCAGTGGCCGGCGGTGAAGACGACGCTGAGGTTGGGAGCGTTGACGGAGGTGCCGGAGCAGCGGGCCGGCACGCCGTCGACGAGGAAGAAGACGACACCGTTGCGGCGGAAGCCCTCCGCTGCCGAGTCGGCGACCTGGTCGAAGCTGACCGCGCCCGCGGGCGGAGCCGCCGCCCGCGCGGCCACGGCTCCGGGAGCGCCCTGGGGCCGGGCTGCGCCGAGGCCGAGGTGCGGCCGGCGGGGAAGCTTCACCTCCATCGGCACAGCCGCCCGCATCCGCGCCGGGGTCCAGTAGCGGAGCGCCGCCCGGACCGCGGCAGAGCTCGGACCGGCGCCGGCGGCGACCGCTCCTCCCGGTATGCAGAGGCAGAGGAGGCTCGCGGCGAGCACCGCAACGAGCGGCGCTCTTCTGATGCAGGGGGCGCCGGGAGCCCTGCCTGGCCGCTTCATCGGCGCGAGTTTACCTGCGTACTCGGGAGGAGCTAAGCAGCCTGCGGCAGGTACTGCTGCCAGGCCGCGGGGATCTTCGGGCTGGCGACCTGGATGAAGACGGTGGGGGGCGGGGCCTTGGGAATCGTCGCCGGGTGCATTTCGATCTCGCGGGGGAGGCGGTTGCCCTTGCGGCGGTTGCATGGGGGGCAGGCGGCGACGATGTTCTCCCAGACAGACTTGCCGCCGCGGGAGCGGGGGATGACGTGGTCGACGGTGAGGCCGGCCTTGGTCGAGCCGCAGTACTGGCAGGTCCAGGAGTCGCGGGCGAGGACGGCGCGGCGGGTGATCTTGCGGCGGTGCGCCTCGCGTGGGATGCGGACGTAGTTGGTGAGGCGGATCACATCGGGCCGCTCCATCGTCATGTGCTCGGAGTGGAGGGCGGCGCCGTCGCGGCGCTCCAGCAATTCGGCCTTTTGCTTCAGCAAGAGGACAGCGGCCCTCCTCAACGTGCAGACGTTGATCGGCTCATACGTCGCGTTGAGTACCAGCACCCTGGCCATTGCTTGAAGAAGATTGTAGGGCGCGCGGCGCTCGGTGCTCGTTGCAGGCGCTACAACGGCCGGGAGCGACCGGTCGGGGCACCGGCCCGGCAGGCGGTGCTCAGCCGACCGGATACGACCCGAGGATCCGGGTCGATTCGGCCTTCTTCCGCAGCTCGCCGATCGCCTCGGCGACCGACGCCTCGTCCTCTTTGCCCTCGAGGTCGCAGAAGAACATGTAGCGCCCGAGGCCCTGCCGCAGCGGCCGCGACTCGATCCGGCTCAGGTTGATCCCGCGGTTCGAGAACTCGCTCAGCGCGTCGACGAGAGCGCCGGGATGGTCTGCCCCCAGCTCGGAGAAGACCAGCGACGTCTTCCAGCCTCCACTCCCGGCCTCGGGGACCTCGGCCCCCTGCGGGGCGATCCAGACGAAGCGGGTGACGTTGTCGTCCTCGTCCTCGACGCCCTCGACCAGCAGCTCGCAGCCGTAGAGGGCCGCCGCCGCCCGGGCCCCCAGCGCGGCCCACGGCCGCAACGACTCGCTCACCATCCGAACCGCCGCCGCGGTGCTGCTGACGCTGCGCCGTTCGACCTGCGGCAGCCGCTCACGCAGGAACCGCGCGCACTGGGCCAACGGCTGCGGATGCGAGAGCACCGCCTCGACGTCCTCGACCGCAACCCCCTCGCGGGCGATCAGATGCACCCGGACCCGGTAGTCGTGCTCCCCGACGATCGTCACCCCGCTGACGTCAAACGCCAGCGTGTCGAGGGTAGGCCGGACCGAACCCTCGATCGAGTTCTCGATCGGCACCAGAGCCCGCTCAGCCCCCCCCCGCTCAACCGCCAGGATCGCATCCGGGATCGTAGGCATCCGCAAAGCCTCGAACCCCCCATCCGGCAACGCCTCCCCGAGCGCGTCCTCAGTGAAAGTTCCTGCCGGTCCTAAGTAGGCAATCCGCATGACGGGATCAAACCAGCTTCCCCCGCCCAAGGTGAAGCGGGTCAAAGCTGCGTCCGGCTGGGTCCGGGGGTACCCCCGTACGGACACTCAGCCGAAGGCGTCCGGTAGGGGGTACCCCCGGACCCCGACCACCCGTCTATTCGACCAGCAGGGTGAAGACGCCGACGTTGTTGTCGGTCAGCTGCTCGCCCGGCACCGGTTCGACTTCGACTTCGAGGGTCACTTCGCCGCTCGGCGTCGGCGTCAGCGGGATCGCCACCGAGCCCAGTTCGGCGGGGGCGAGTTCGTCGATTTCGCCTTTGGTCGTGTTGCCTTCCGCCGTGACCGCGACGGTGATCCCGGTCTCGGACGATTCGGCTCCGTTCTGAACCTGCACTTCCACTTCGACGCCTTCTTCGCTGCTGACCGTGGCGGGAGCGCCTTCGGCGAGTTCGGTCCCGTTGACGGTTACGCCGGCGAGTTCGGTCCCGTGCACACCGCCCGTGGTAGCGCCGCTGTTGCCGCTGATCGCGCCGAGGGCGTCGCTGACCGTGCTTTCTTCGAGCCACTTTTCGTCCGGCAGGAAGGTGCTCTTCGGCAGGTCGTCGCCGGAGATCCCGTTGTCGGCGAGGACGCCGTCGGCTTCGGGGCGCACCACCTGTTCGTAGACGATGTCGGAGGCGAGCAGCTTCTGCATCTGCTTGGCGATCCCCGCCATCGCCTTCTCGGCCCCGTGGTCGCCGAGCGCGGTGGGCATCTTTTCGGCGATTTCGTCCATCGCGTTGGCGCGCAGCTCGTAGACGAGTTCGAGGTTGCGCTGCGGCTTGCCCATGTCGCCCGGCGCCCCCAGCGATTCGACCCGGGTGCGGTAGCCGTCCATCGCGCTGCGGTCGGCGTTGACCTCGTTGACGAAGTCGGTGACGGAGGCGTTGCCCGGGCTTTCGAGTTTGCCGAAGAAGTCTTCGCTGGTCTGTTCGGTTCCTTCGACGATCTCGGCGACCTTGCGGGTGTAGTCGCTGAGGGCCGAGTGGGCGCGGGCGTCGAGGCAGCCCTTGATCCCGAGCACGATCAGGATCAGCAGCAGCAGGCCGCCGCCGAGGACCAGCGCGCGCCGCAGCATGATCTGCTGGCGTTCCGGGCGACGTTTGGGGCGCTCGCGCCGAGGCGGGCGTCGTGAGGCGAAGTCCTCCACGGGGCCGAGAGTATGAACATCGGAGTGGCCGCAGCGCCAGTTGACCCCGCAAACGGTGGGTTTTTCCCAGCCAGGCGCAGGAAACACGGGGTAATGCGGCGAAGTTGATGCCGCCATGGTCGGCTCGCTCGTGCTCAACCGGTTCCTGATCGAGCGCCGCATCGGCAGCGGCGGCTTCGGCGTCGTCTACGAGGCTTGGGACGGCCGGCTCGAGCGTCCGGTCGCGGTGAAGGCGATCGAGCAGCGGGGGGAGGCCGGACGCCGGGTCCTGCGCGAGGCCCAGGCCGCGGCGAGGCTCAACCATCCCGGCATCGTCACCCTCTACGAGATGGGGGAGGAGGACGGCAACGCGCTGCTGGTCACCGAGCTGGTCGAGGGCTCGACGCTGGCCCGCCTCGCCCAAAACGGCGAGCTCTCCGACCGCGAGATCGGCGAGATCGGCGCCGACCTCTGCGAGGCGCTCGACCACGCCCACTCGCGCGGCGTCGTCCACCGCGACATCAAGCCGCAGAACGTGCAGGTGATCGAGGACTCCGAACCCCGCGCGAAGCTGATGGACTTCGGCGTCGCCCACCTGGCCGGCGACACGCCTCTGACCGCCGCCGGCGACGTCGTCGGCACCCTTGCCTACATGGCCCCCGAGCAGGCGGAGGGGAAGACGGCCGGGCCGGAGTGCGACGTCTACTCGCTCGCCCTGACCCTGTACGAGTGCTGGAGCGGCGAGAACCCGCACCGCCGCGCAACCCCCGCCGCCACTGCCCGCGCGATCGGCGGCCGCGCCCGGCCGTTGCGCCGCCTCCGTCCCGACCTGCCGCGCGAGCTGACCGACACGGTCGACGCCTGCCTGGCGCCGCGACCCAACCACCGTCCCTCGCTGGAGGAACTGGGGACCGCGATCGAGGACTCGCTCGACCTGCTCGTCGATCACCTACCGGAATCCCGCGGCCACGTCCTCACCCGCGTCGGCGCCCTCGCCGCCGCGGCCACCCTCGGCGGCTTCCTCGCCCTCCACGGAGCGGCGCTGCCGTAGCTCCCGTTGAGACTCGATCCCTAGGATTTCCCCCATCGGCGCGCTGAGTCGTTTGGAGTCGATGTTCGAAGGCCTCGTCGAGGGGGTCTTCAGCCGTGCCTTCAGCTCCGAGGTGCAGCCGGTCGAACTGGCGCGCAAACTCGCGAAGGAAATGGACGCCCACAAGACCGCCTCGGTCCAGCGCGTCTACGTCCCCAACGAGTACACGGTCTTCCTCGGCCGCCAGGACCGCGGCAAGCTCGAAGGCTACGAGCGCTCGCTGGAGCAGGAGCTCTCCGGCTACCTGCTCGAGCACGCCCGCCGCCGCGGCTATGATCTGCTGACCCGGCCGCAGGTGGAGTTCGAGACCGACGAGCGGCTGCGGCTCGGCGAGTTCGGGATCCAGGCGCGCCTGGTGAAGCCGCCGGCGCATGAGGGCGCCGCGCCCGAACAGGGGGAAGAGGGGCACACGATGGTCTACTCGGCGGTCCGCGAGCGCGACCGCAGCCGGCCGAAACGGCCCGAGCAGGCGGTCGGGGCCCTGGTCTCCACCCGCGCGGTCGTCTCGCTGGCCGATCGCCGCTACGTCCTCGACGGCCCGCGGGCGACGATCGGGCGCTCGAAGGCGGTCGAGTGCGTGCTCTCCGACCCCAACGTCAGCCGCCGCCACGCCGAGCTGCGGCGTGAGGACAACGGCGACTGGCAGATCGTCGACCTCGGCTCGACCAACGGGATCAAGGTCAACGGCCGCCGGGTTCCGTCGACCCGGCTCAGCCCCGGCGACCAGGTCACCGTCGGCACGACTACCTTCACGTTTGACATAGAGCAGTAAGAGACAGGGTCGGATGACGAGAACCAGCCGTCGTCAGGCAAGGACGCAGGGATTTCGAATAGCAGCGCTATTCGAAAGACCGAGGACGCGGCATGGCGGCGGCTGGTTCCGTCATTAAGGTGCTGGACGCGTGGATTACGACCCGATCTCAGTAGCCCTCAAATTCGGCTTCCTCGCCGTCCTCTACCTCTTCGTGCTCGTGATCGCGCGGAGCGCGCTCAAGGACCTGCGCCGGACGACCGCGCCGGCCCCCGACGCCACCGGCTTCCACGCCGCCCCGGCCTTCGCGGAGTCTCCCCGCCGCGGTCCCGACGGCTGGCTAGTCGTCGAGCGGGGCGGCGGCCTCGAGGGGGGGCAGCGCTTCGACCTGATCGGCGGCTTGTCGATCGGGCGCTCGAAGGACGCCGACATTCAGATCGACGACCGCTACGCCTCCAGCCTCCACGCCCGAGTCTTCTCCCGCGAGAGCCGGTTCTACGTCGAGGACATGAACTCCACCAACGGGACCCTGCTGAACGGCGCCACCCTGCAGGGGGAGGCGGAGCTGATCGACGGCGACTCGGTGCAGATCGGAGACACGGTCTTCCGCCTCGAGGTCCAATGACCCGCATGTGGAGCGACCGTCCATATCTGATTCTTCGGGAGCGGAGCATGCGCGGCAAAGGGTGTGAATGCGGGTGAGCCTGCGGATCGCCGAAGAAGCCGTTCGGACCGACACCGGGCGGCAGCGCAACGCCAACGAGGACTCGCTCTTCGTCGACGCGCCGCTGTTCGTCGTCGCCGACGGGATGGGGGGCGCCCAGGCGGGCGAGGTCGCCTCGCGGGCGGCGGCGGAGAGCTTTGCCCAGAACCTGCCTTCGGGACCGCCGGAGCGGTTGCTGGAGGAGACGATCGAGGGGGCGAACCGGACGATCCACGAGCTCGCCCGCAAGGACCCGAGCCTGGCCGGGATGGGGACCACCACCACCGCCGCGCTCGTCGACCTCGATGCCGGTGAGGTGGCGATCGGCCACGTCGGCGACAGCCGCGCCTACCGCCTGCGCGGCGGCCGGTTCGAGCAGCTGACCCGCGACCACTCGCTGGTCGAGGAGATGCGGCGCAAAGGCCAGCTGACCGACGCGCAGGCCGAGGACCACCCGCAACGCTCGATCATCACCCGCGCCCTCGGCCCGGAACCGGAGGTCGAAGTCGACCTGCAGACCGTCCCCGCCCAGGCGGGCGACGTTTTCCTGATCTGCTCGGATGGGCTGACGACGATGCTCGACGACGAGAAGGTCGCCCACCTGCTCGGCCGGGCGACCTCGCTGCAGAGCGCGGTGCGGGCGCTGGTCGACGAAGCCAACCGGGCGGGCGGCCGCGACAACATCACCGTCGTCCTCTTCCGGCTCGAGGACGCCGACGGCGCCGACGGCGCGGGCGCGGGGGGCGAAGGCGCGACCCTGATCGGCGGCGACGCCGAGGCCGCCGGGCTGACCGCGACCGAGGTCCGCAAGCGCGCCGCCGCCGAGGCCGCGCGCAAGCGCCGCGAGGAGCTCGACGCCCGCCCGCGCCGTCGCGGTCTGCGCACGGCGCTGAAGGTGCTGGTGCCGCTGCTGCTGATCGCCGCGATCCTCTTCGGCGCCTGGTACGGCAACCGCCAGATCTGGTTCCTCGGCACCGACGACGCCGGCCGCGTCGCCCTCTACCGCGGCGCCCCCTACGAACTGCCCTTCGGGATCTCGCTCTACAGCGAGCGCTACTCGAGCCCGATCCAGACCGGATCGTTGCCGGCGCGGCGCAAGGACGCGGTCACCGGCCACGACCTGCGCTCCCGCGGCGACGCCGTCTCGCTGCTGGAAGAAATCGAAAAGACCGCGGGGCTTCCTTGAGGGGATGTCGCCGATGACGGCGAGGAACCGGGAGCTCGTCGCCCTGGTTCCGGTCGCGATTCTCCTGACCGCCGGCTTCGCCGCGGTCTTCGCCCAGGAGAACGCCCAGCTCGGCAACCTCAGCCTCATCTACGGGGCCTACTTCCTCGCGCTCTGCCTCGCCACCCACGTCTTCCTGCGGATCCGCCTCCCCGACGCCGACCCCTACCTGTTCCCGCTGATGGCGACGCTGACCGCGTTCGGGCTGGTGATGATCTACCGGATCGACGAAAGCCTGGCTCGGGACCAGGCGAACTGGTTCGTCTTCGGGCTGATTCTCTTCGCGGTCACGATCTATTTCCTGCGCGACTACGAGGTGCTCGAGCGCTACCGCTACACGATCGCCGTCGTCGGGCTGCTGCTGCTGCTGGCGCCGCGGCTGCCGGGGATCGGTCAGCAGGTCAACGGCGCCTACCTCGGCGTCAAGATCGGCCCGCTCGCCTTCCAGCCGGCCGAGTTCACCAAGATCGCGATCGTCGTCTTCCTCGCCAGCTACCTGCGCGAGCATCGTGAGGTGTTGATCGTCGGGGCGCGGCGCGTGTTCGGGGTGACGCTGCCGCCGCTGAAGCACTTCGGGCCGATGCTGGTGGTCTGGGGCGCCTCGATGTTCATGCTCGTCTTCATCCGCGACCTCGGCAGCTCGCTGATGTTTTTCGCCGCCTTCCTCGCCCTGCTCTACGTGGCCACCGGCCGCTTCTCCTTCGTGGTGATCGGGATGGCGATGTTCCTGATCGGCGCCTGGTTCTTCGCCAGCACCGTTCCCCACGTCCACGACCGGGTCGAGATCTGGCTCCACCCCTACAACGAACCGCAGGGCACCGGCTACCAGATCCTCAACTCGATCTTCTCGCAGGCCGACGGCGGGCTGTTCGGCAAAGGTTTCGGGCAGGCGCTGATCACGATCCCCGGGACGAAAAACTCGCTGCTGCCGGCGGCGGAAACCGACACGATTTACGCGCTGATCGTCAACGAGCTCGGGCTCTTCGGCGCCTGCGGGCTGATCCTCACCTACCTGCTGATCACCGCCCGCGGCTTCAAAGTCGCCCTGCTGGCGAGCGACGGCTTCTCGAAGCTGCTCGCCACCGGACTGACGGCGGTGTTCGCGATCCAGGCCTTCGTGATCATCGGCGGGGTGACCCGGGTGATCCCGCTGACCGGGGTGACGCTGCCCTTCGTCAGCTACGGCGGCAGCTCGATCGTCGCCAACTTCGTTCTGTTGGCGCTACTGCTGCTGATCTCCGACCGGGCCCGCCGTGAGGCGGCCGAGTTCGCCGGAACCGTGCCGATGGGGGCGCCAGGATGACCAACCCCCTTGCCAAGCACGCCTGGATGACGCACGTGGCACTGCGCATCTCTGCGTCCTCGGGCTTGCCTTTGGCACCACCAAAGGCTGCGCCCTGCGTCCTTGATCTGCTTGGCCACGCGCGCCCCCAGTCGCACTCGGCAAGGGGGTTGGTCATCCGGTGAACCGGCAGATCGTCAAACTCTTCGCCTTCATCGTCGTCCTCTTCGGGATCCTGGTCGGCTTCACGTCCTACTGGTCGGTCTTCGACGCCAAGGCGCTGGAAGAAAAGAACGCGAACAAGCGGCCACTGCTCGAGCAGCAGCAGATCCGCCGCGGCCGCATCCTCACCGCCGACGGCACCGTGATCGCCAAGTCGGCGGCCAAGGGCAGCGGCGCGAGCAAGCGCTACGTCCGTCGTTATCCGGAAGGTTCCCTCTTCGGCCACCCGATCGGATACAGCTTCGTCCAGTTCGGCGACTCCGAGTTCGAGCAGTTCCACAACGAAGAACTGGTCGGCGAAGGAAACGAATTCAGCTCGATCCTCGACGAGCTCACCGGCGGCACCCAGGAAGGCAACGACATCGTCACCAACATCGACACCGAAGCGCAGCGCACCGCCCTCGCCGACCTCGAGGAAGCGGGCTTCGGCGCCGTCGTCGCGATCGTCCCCCAGACCGGCGAAGTGAAGGTGATGGTTTCCAACGCCCCCTACGACCCCAACCGGGTTCCCTACAAGTTCTCGAAGCTGAGCAACAACAACATCGAACGGCCGCTGTACAACCGGGCGACGCAAGGTCAGTACCCGCCGGGCTCGACCTTCAAGGTGGTGACCGCGGCGGCGGGGCTCGAAAGCGGCACGATCACCCCCGAGACGACGATCAACGCCCCCGGTTCGCTGGAAGTAGAAGGGACGCCGCTGCAGAACGACTTCAACGAGGACTTCGGCCCGATCCCGCTCGACACCGCTCTCACCAACTCGGTCAACACCTGGTTTGGCCAGCTCGCCCAGCAGGTCGGGCAGAAGCAGCTCTTCGAGACGATGGAAAAGTTCGGCTTCAACGCGACGCCGGGAATCGACCTGCCCGAAGACCAGGTCGAACCGAGCGGGGTGTTCGGGGAAAACGGCGAACTGCTGCACGCGAACGACCCGGTCGACCTCGCCCGCCTCGGGATCGGCCAGGAGCGGCTGCTGGCGACGCCGCTGCAGATGACCGAGGTGGCGGCGGCGGTCGCCAACAAGGGCAAGCTGATGAAGCCGCAGATCTGGAAGCGGGTGATCAACCCCGACGGGCGGGTCATCGACAAGCTCGACCCCTCCGTCTACAGCGAACCGGTCAGCGGCCAGGTCGCCGAAGAGCTGACGACGGCGATGGAAGGCGTGGTCAGCGAAGGCACCGGAACCAACGCGGCGATTCCCGGCGTGCCGGTCGCCGGCAAGACGGGCACCGCGGAAACCCCCGGCAACGAAGCCTGCGGCGGCGGCGAAAACGAGAACCAGGCCTGGTTCATGGGCTTTGCACCCGCGGACGAACCGAAGATCGCGATCGTCGCCTCGGTCGAGTGCACCGAACAGTTCGGCAACGACGTCGCGGCGCCGATCTTCCGCGACGTCGCCGAAACGATCTTGAACGGAGAATGACCATGGAAGCGGAGGGATCGGGTGGCTGAGGTACGCGAGGGCAGCGTCGTCGACAAGCGGTACCGGGTGCTGCGCCGGATCGGCAGCGGCGGCATGGCCGACGTCTGGCTGGCCGAGGACGCGCACCTGCAGCGGCAGGTGGCGCTGAAGGTCCTCCACAGCCGCTACCTCCAGGACCCCGACTTCATCGCCCGCTTCCAGCGCGAGGCCGAGTCGGCCGCCGGCCTCCAGCACCCGAACATCGTCGCCGTCTTCGACCGGGGCCAGGACGACGGCATCAACTACATCGCGATGCGCTACGTCGAGGGGCCGACGCTGAAAGAGCTGATCGAACGCGGGCTGGCCCCCGAGCAGGCGGTGGCGCTGATCCGCCAGGTGCTGGAAGGGGCGCGCTTCGCCCACCGCAACGGGATCGTCCACCGCGACCTGAAGCCGCAGAACGTGATCGTCGACGAGGACGGCAAAGCGGTCGTCACCGACTTCGGCATCGCCCGCGCCGGGGTCTCGGAGATCACCCAGACCGGCTCGGTGATGGGCACCCCGCAGTACCTCTCGCCCGAGCAGGCCCAGGGCTTCGAGGTGACCGGCGTCTCCGACCTCTACTCGATCGGGGTGATCCTCTACGAGGCGCTGACCGGCCGCGTGCCCTTCGAAGGCGAAAGCGCGGTGGCGGTGGCGATGAAACAGGTCTCCGAGACGCCGCAGCGGCCGAGCTCGATCAACCCGCAGGTCTCCCCGGCGCTCGATGCGGTGGTGATGCGGGCGCTGGAAAAGGAGCCGGGCAACCGCTTCCAGAGCGCCGACGCCTTCATCGCCGCCCTCGACCAGGCGATGCGGGAACCCGGGGTCGGGAGGGGCACCGCCGCCTTCGCCGCCGCGCCGCCGGTCGTCGCCGTCCCCGAGGAGGTGCCGCCGGAGGAAGACCGCAAACGCAACAACTGGCTCTGGACGCTGCTGGTCGCGGCGATCGTGATCGGTCTCCTGGTCGGGCTGCTGCTGACCCGCGACACCAAGACCGACGTGCCCAACGTGACCGGCAAGCAGCTCGAATTCGCGATCGCCCAGCTCGAACGCAAGGGCTTCGAGGTCGGCGAAGAAAAGTTCGTCGAACGCCAGTCGCCGAAGAACACCGTGCTCGAGCAGGACCCGCTGCCGGGTTCGGCCGAAGAAGACTGCTCCTTCCTCACCCTCTTCTGCTCGAAGCCGAAGGTAGACCTGACCGTCAGCGCCGGCCCGGGCAGCGGCGAAATCCCCCGCATCAACGGGTCGAGCCAGGCGGCGGCGGAAAAGAAGCTGGAGAAGGCGGGCTTCAAGGTGGCGGTGGAAGGGGTCAACTCGAGCTCGGTCGAAGAAGGGCTCGTCGTCTTCTCCGAACCGCGCGGCGGCGACAGCGCCACCCACGGCTCGACGGTGACGATCTTCGTCTCGCGTGGGCCGAAGCTGGCGAAGGTGCCGGTGCTGGTCGGCGTCCAGCGCGAAGTCGCCGTGCAGCGGCTGAGCGCCCGCGGCCTCAGCCCGAGCGTCTCCGAAGAAGAAAGCTCCTCGCCGAAGGGCCAGGTGATCCGCCAGTCGCCGAGCGCGGGGACGCAGGTCGAACCGGGCTCCACCGTGACCCTGGTCGTCTCCAGCGGCGAAAAGGAAGAAAAGGCGACGAAGGTGCCGAACGTGATCGGCCAGGAACGGCGCGAAGCGGTGGAAGCCCTCCGCGCTGCCGGGCTGACGCCGCAGGTCGAAGAAGAAGAAACCGCGGTGCCGAGCAAAATCGGCCGGGTGATCGACCAGTTCCCGCCGCCGGGAAGCGAACTGGAACCGAAGTCGACGGTGACGATCACGGTCGGCAAGCGGGCGGCGGAAGCGCCGGAAGAAGAACTGGAAGAAGAACCGTGAGGGTGGCGGTCCTCTCCGGCGGCCGCTCCTCCGAGCACGACGTCTCGCTGCGCTCGGGCGCGGCGGTGGCGCGGGGCCTGCGCGAGGCCGGCCACGAGGCGGTCGAGGTGACGATCGGCCGCGACGGCGCCTGGCGCACGTCCGGCGCCACGGTCGAGCTGGTGCCCGGGGGTGGGCTGCTCGGCGCCGACGCCGTCTTCCCGGCCCTGCACGGGGCCTTCGGCGAGGACGGCAGCGTCCAAGGCCTGCTCGAGTGGCTCGACCTGCCCTACATCGGCTCCGACGTCCTCTCCTCCGCGATCTGCATGGACAAGCTGACGCTGAAGCGGCTCTTCGCCGCCCACGGGGTGCCGCAGGTCGAGTTCACCGCGGTCGAGGGCAACGACTGGTGGGGCCGCTGCGAGGCGATGGGCCTGCCGCTCTGGGTCAAGCCCTCGCGGATGGGCTCGAGCGTCGGCATCACCCGGGTCGGCAGGCTCGACGAGCTCGACGCCGCCGTCGAGAAGGCGCTTCACCACGACCCGCGGGTGATCGTCGAGGCCTCCTCGCCCGGCCGCGAGGTCGAGTGCTCGGTCCTCGGCAACGACGACCCCGAGGCCTCGCTGCCGGGCGAGATCGTCGCCCACGGCAGCTGGTACGACTTCGAGGCGAAGTACACCGAGGGCGGGATGGAGCTCCGCGTCCCCGCCCCGATCGGCGACCAGGCGATCGCCAACGTCCGCGAGATGGCCGTCTCGGTCTTCAAGCTGGCCGGCTGCTCCGGCCTCGCCCGCTGCGACTTCTTCGTCGAACCCGACGGCTCGGTCCTCGTCAACGAGATCAACACCATGCCCGGCTTCACCGACACCAGCGTCTACGCCAAGCTCTTCGAGGCGACGGGCACCGGCTACGCCGAGCTGTGCGACCGCCTGGTGCAACTCGCGGTCGAGCGGCACCAGGCGTCCCGGTCCTACGAGTTCTAGGACGATAGAGGCGAAGCCGACGATCGGGCATCAACCATCGCCAAGATGAGGACAGCGTCAGCTGCCTCGTCGTAGCGGTAGACCAAGATCATCCAGTCCCAGGGGCCGAGGACGTATCGACTTGGAGCCAGCTCCCCTTCCAGTCGCCGTCCGGCCAAAGGAAAGATCTCGAGAACTCGCAGTGAGTGGACAACGCGCCGCCAGCAGTGGGCGGGGAGATCCAGCGCCTCGATCGCAGCATCAACATCGCGCCGCGCCTGCGGCATGACGATGATGCGCGCCACTTAGCCAAGCTCGCCGAGCGGAGTCCCTTCGCCGCGACGGGCCTCCGCTAGTCCCTGCTCTATTCGCTCCCGAGCTCCGGGTATCGATTCCAGGATCTCCGTGACCCGTGCTGGACCAGGGTCGTCGATCTGATCCAAGGCGGTGAACAGAAGTGAACGCGCCAGCGTTCCCTCCTGGATGTGAGTCCGCTTCGCGAGGAGCGCGAGTCTTTGCGCGTGTTCCTCGTCGAGGGTCACGTTGACCCGTCTTGCTGGAGTCGCCATGAGACCAGACTACACGTTGCTGCACATACAGTGCATTAGTCAGTAAGCGCGATTTCGGGAGCGTGGGCGGGGGAGCGACTTGTATCGCGGGTCGCGGCCGCGGTTCCAGAGGGCGCTGTCGATCTCGGCTGGGGTGAGGGAGCCCGCGACGGCCAGGAGCTCGATCGCGTGGACGGCGCAGGCGCGGAGCCCTACCTCCTCGCGGGAGCCGTGCTTCAGGAGGTCTTCGGCTTCGATACGGGCGGTGAGGTCGGGGTCGAGGCGGAGGACGCCGTCGACACGGAGGACGTGGGGGACGAGGTTGTCGGCGAAGGCGGTTAGGCGCCCGAGCCCCGGGAGGTCGGCGGCGCCGGCGCGGTGGAGGTCGGCGGCGGCCAGCTGGGCTCGCTTGTAGAAGGGGATTCTGCGGCCGTCGAACGTGGAGGCGTCGGCGAAGGAGTCCCAGGCGGCGAAGGTTCCCGCGAGGTCGGGGATCGAAGGCGCTGTCTCGGCAGGGCCGCGGAAGCGGCCGCCGTGGTCGACCTCGATGCGGTTGCCGACGTCGCGGAGGGCGGCGGCGAACTGCGGCATCAACGGGTGCTCCGGGTTTTGGCCGACCACCTTGGCGATCGTCTCCGCGTCCATCGCCTGCAGCTCATCGACGCTCCACCGTCCCGCCGCGGTGAAGCGGTCCCTGACCCCGGCGGCCATCGTCGCGTAGCCGCTGAGACCTGAGCGCTTGCGGATCGTCGGCCACCAGCCGGAGCCGAAGTTGATCGCGTTCATGCAGATCGCGAAGGCGGCGGCGGTTTCCGGATCGCCCGCGAACGGCGCTGACTCGCCTTCGGGGGCGGGCAGAGGTAAGCCCGCTGCATAGGCCTCGATCGCCTCTTCGTCGATCCGAACCGACCTCGCCCTCCCCGCCACCCAGGCGCAGGCCGCGCGGACTTGGTCGGGGAGGGAAACTGAGGTCATGACGAAGTCAGAGATACCGGTTCGACAGGCCGGGGTGGAGGACGCTGTCGAGATCGCCCGCCTCCTGCACGACTTCAACCTCGAGTACTCCGAACCGACGCCGACGGTCGAGGAGCTGGCGGAGACGATCGCGCGGCTGCTCGGCGAAGAAGAGATCACGGTGCTGCTGGCGGGGGAGGGGCCTGACGGGCTCTCGCTGTTCCGCTTCCGCCCGGGCATCTGGAGCGCGGGCGCCGAAACGTACCTGCAGGAGCTCTACGTGGTCCCGGCGATGCGCGGACAGGGGATCGGCCGGGCGCTGCTGGAGGCGACGATCAAGGTTGCGCGCGACCGTGGCGCCGACGGGATCGACCTCAACACCGGCGAGACCGACACTGCCGCCCGCGCCCTCTACGAGAGCATGGGCTTCACCAATCGCGAAGGCTCCCCCGACGGCCCCGCGATGCTCTTCTACGAGCGCGAGATCTGAGCCGTCAGATCGGCGAAGCCGATCCCCGGCGGCGGCTCGACCAGCTCGGGGTGGAGGAGGTGGCCGAGCAGCTCGACCCCGTCAACGAGACGCGGCCCTGGCCGCGAGAAGGTCGAGGCGCCGTCGACCGCGAACACCCGAGCCGCGCCGAAGGCGCCGAGCCGCTCGGCGTGTTGGAGCGCCTGCACGCAGGATTCCTCCAGGTACCAGCCGCAGGGCATCGAGACGACCAGGTCGGCTTCGAGGCCGCGCAGCTGCTCCCACTCGACCTGGGTCGACTTCTGGCCCGAGACTCCGGCGACGTTCTCGCCGCCGGCGATCTCGATCATCTCCGGGATCCAGTGGCCGCCGAGGAAGGGCGGGTCGAGCCACTCGAGCGCGAGCAGGCGCGGCCTCCCGGCTCCCTCGACCGCGGCTCGGATCGCCCCCAGCCGCACCTCGAGCTCGCGCCGCACCTCGGCCGCCTGCTCCGCGATCCCGGCAGCCTCACCCAACCGCGTGACGTCATCCAGGACCTCGGCCAGCGTGCTCGGGTCCTGCTGCAGGACCCGCGGCCGGCTCGGCAGGCGCGCCGCCACCTCGATCACGTCGTCGTAGGCGACGGCGCAGACCTCGCAGACGGCCTGGGTCACGATCAGGTCCGGTTCGAGCTGCGCCAGTCGCTGCTCGTCGAGCGTGTAGAGGGCACGGCCTTCGCCGATCACCTCCTTCACCGCCGCGTCGATCTCCCCGGCTGACAGTCCCTGCGGCAGCACCGTGGCCGTCAGCTGCGGCAGCTCGCTCGCCGCCGCCGGGTAGTCGCACTCGTGGGTGACCCCGACGACGCTGTCGCCGAGGCCGATCGCAAAGAGCATCTCGGTTGCCGAGGGGACGAGGCTGGCGATCCTCATCCCCTCAGCATGACGAGTCGCAGCCCTACGCTCCTGCCGCCAGCAGCGCGTTCGCGGCGCCGGCCATCCCGGCCTGGTTGGGATGGATGGGAGCGGCGAGTTCGCCCGGCACCAACGGTTCGACCCAGCGGGTCGAGCTGCTCTTGCAGGCGTCGTGGCCGATGCTCGCGTTGTACCAGCTGACCAGCGTCGCGCCGCCGGCCGCGGCCTGGGTTGCCAGCATCGAGTTGAGCCGTTGCTCGGTCGAGCGCAGGTAGGGGACGTCGCTGAACCCGATCGGCATCTGCGGCCAGCAGCCGAACCCGCTCTCGGGGAAGATCGCCGGGTAGTTGACAACGTAGATGTGCGCCGAGGGGGCGCGCGCCTTGATCCCGGCGAGGACCGCGGCGACCTTGGGCGCCGTCGCTTCGATCCGCGCCTTCAGCTGGTCGACCCCTCCGGCGTCGTACTTGTCGAGGCACGGGTGGCTGAACGGGTTGAGGGTGATGCAGCTCTGGGCGACGCTGGAGAAGCCGATGTCGTTGCCGCCGATCGTCAGCGAGACGACGGTCGTGCTCGCGTCGAGGGAGTTGAGCTGCGGCGGGTTCGGCCCGTCCGGTTCGACGTTCTGCGGGTTGGCCATGTCGGCGGTGGTGGCGCCGCTGCAGGTCGCATCGCGCAGCGAGAGGCCGATGCCGGGTGCCGCCAGGTGCGGGTAGTTGTGGTCGGACTTGAGGCAGCCGAGCGGCAGGGTCGGGTTCGGGATCAGCGGCCCGGCCGCGTAGGAATCGCCCAGGGCGACGTAGTTGGCCGCCCGCGCTCCGGCGGCGAGGGCCGCGGCGAGCAGCAGCGCCGCCAGCGCCAGCAGCAGGACCGCTGCAGGGCGGCGGACAGGGGTTGACTGGTTCATCTCACTCTCCTTGGTTTGCCCCGCCAACTCCCCGGCTATATGGTCAAGATAGTTAGCGGTAACTAGTCACGCAAGCATCTACTTATTTCTTAGTATCTACCAGTCGATCCGAGTCGGAGGAGAGTCATGCGCCGCATCTTCGTCGCCATTTCCTGTGTCTTCACCTTCTGTGCCGTGGTAGCCGCCCCGGCATCCGCCGAACTGCCGGTCATCTACAGCGGCGCTTACGGCTACGCCCACGTCAGCCCGACCGCGAGTCCTTCCGGCGCGAACGACTGGACCTGCAAACCGAGCAGCGCCCATCCGCGGCCGGTGGTCCTCGTCCACGGCACCTTTGCCGACATGTCCGACAGCTGGCAGGCGCTCTCGCCGCTGCTGAAGAACAACGGCTGGTGCGTCTTCGCCCTCAACTACGGCTCCTACGCCGGCAGCGGCGCCCTCGGCATCTACGGGACCGGTGAGATCCGCAACTCGGCCAAAGAACTCTCCGCCTTCGTCGACAAAGTGCTGGCCGCAACCGGCGCCAGCCAAGTTGACCTCGTCGGCCACTCGCAGGGCGGGATGATGCCCCGCTACTACCTCAAGTTCCTCGGCGCCGCCAAGACCCACGCCCTCGTGGGCCTCTCGCCTTCAAACCACGGCACCACCGTCGACGGGATCGGCATCCTCGCCCGCTTCTTCCCCGGCGGCGAACAGTTCACCGGGGCGCTCTGCCCGGCCTGCGAGGAGCAGATCGTCGGCTCCTCATTCCTCGCCGAACTGAACAGCGGCGGCGACACGGTGCCGGGGGTCGAATACACGGTGATCCAGACCCGCTACGACCAGGTCGTCACCCCCTACACCTCGGCCTTCCTCTCCGGCTCGAACGTGAAAAACATCCTCCTGCAGAACCAGTGCATCCTCGACCTCGGCGACCACCTCTCGATGCCCTACGACCACATCGCCGACGCCGACGTCCTCACCGCGCTCGACCCGCTGCACCCGCGCCACCCGCTCTGCACCCCGATCCTCCCGACCGAGGGCGGCTAGCAGCGGTCAGACGCTCCCGTTCTCCCCGCGGTAGGGCCCCGGCTTCGGCCGGGCCTTGCCGCCGGGGAAGGCGAGGCGGAGGATCGTCCGCTGGACCATCCCCAGCTGCTGCAGGAACGGGCCGCTGTTGTAAGGGAGGCCGTAGCGCTCGCAGACGTCCTTGACCTGCGGCGCGATCTCCGCGTAGCGGGTGCTCGGCATGTCCGGGAAGAGGTGGTGCTCGACCTGGTAGCTGAGGTTGCCGCTGGCGATGTGGAAGAGCGGGCCGCCGTCGATGTTCGCGGAGCCGGTGAGCTGGCGGATGTACCAGCCGCCACGGCTCTCGTCTTCGACCTCCTTCTGGGAGAAGGTGTAGGTCTGGTCGGGGAAGTGGCCGCAGAAGATGATCGCGTAAGCCCAGACGTTGCGGACGATGTTGGCGGTGGCGTCGGCCTTGGCGGTCTGGCGGAAGGTCTTGGCGCCGCTCGTCAGCGCGGCTTCCACCACCGGCGCGAAGCGGCTCTGGCGCTTGCGGCGCTTGACCCGGCCGAGGATCCCGCGCGGGGCCTTGCGCTGGCGCCGGGTCTCGATCACCGCGTCGACCGCGGTCGCGGCGAGGGCGCTGACCAGCGGCCAGGCGATGTAGTCCTTGACGATCTGGTCTTTGGCCTTGCCGGCGATCCCCTTCAGCTCCCGCTTCACCTGCGACTTCGACTTGCGCCCCTTGCGGATCGCCTCGAAGTCGAGATCGTGCAGGGCCACGCCCCACTCGAACAGCGCCGCCAGGATCAGGTTGTAGACGGGCTGCGCGAGGTAGACCGGGTTCCACTTCTGCGCCGGGTCGATCCGCATGATCTCGTAGCCGAGGTCCTTGTCCTTGCCGCGGATGTTGGTGTAGGTGTGGTGGACGAAGTTGTGGGAGTGCTTCCAGGCCTCGGCGGTCGAGGCGGTGTCCCAGTCCCAGGTCGAGGAGTGGATGCGGGGATCGTTCATCCAGTCCCACTGGCCGTGCATGACGTTGTGGCCGATCTCCATGTTCTCGAGGATCTTCGCCGCCGAGAGGGAGGCGGTTCCGGCGGCCCAGGCGGCGCGGTTGCGCGAGCCGAGCAGGAGCAGGCGGCCGAGCACGGCAAGACGCCGCTGCATCTCGATCATGCTCTCGATGTAGCGACGGTCGCGATCGCCGAGCTCGCCCATCACCCGGTCGCGGATCGCATCGAACTCCTCGGCGAGCTGGGCCAGCTGCTCCTCTGAGAGGTGCGCGAGCGGGCTCTCGCTCTGGGTGTCGATCGGGGCGGCGGTGGGCTCTATGGTCGTGGTCATCTGAGTTCTAGTCCCCTTTTTCTCATAAGGCAATCGCAACGTCGCCTTCCGGCGCGTTGACACAGGTTCGGACCATCTCTCCCTCTTGTCCGTAGACCTCCCCGGTCCGCAGGTCCCTCACTTCGCCGGAACAGAGCCGGCCGATGCAGGTGTGGCAGATCCCCATCCGACAGCCGAACGGCAGATCGGCCCCGGCGTCCTCGCCGGCGACGAGGATCGGGGTGCCGCCGTCGCACTCGGCCTCGATGCCGCTGGAGACGAAGCGGACGGTGCCGCCCTCGCCGGCCACGGCGTCGCCGCCGATCACCGGCTGGAAGCGCTCCATCTCCAGCAGCTCGGGGTCGCCGGCGCTGCGCCAGTGCTGGACCAGGGCGTCGAGCATCTCGCCGGGGCCGGAGACGAAGGCGCACCGCTCGCGCCAGTCGGGGCAGAGCGCGTCGAGCTCGTGCGGGCCGAAGCGGCCCGCTTCGCCGGTGATCCGCAGGTGCGGCTTGTAGCCCTCGCGGCGGGAGTCGAGCTCGCGCAGCTGCTCGCCGAAGATCACCCGGTCGGGGGTGCGGGAAGAGTGGATGTGGACGACGTCGTCGAGGCGGTCGTCGCGGTCGAGGCTGCGCAGCATGCTCATGATCGGGGTGATGCCGCTGCCGGCGCTGATGAAGAGGAGCTTCGGCGGCGGCGGATCGGGGAGGACGAAGGTCCCTTCGACGCCGCCGAGGCGGACGATGTCGCCGGGCCGCGCCTGGTGCACCAGGTAGGGGGTGACCTTCCCGGCCTCGACCAGCTTCGGCGTGATCCCGATCAGTCCCTCCGGGTGGCCTGGGTCGGTGGTCAGCGAGTAGGCGCGCCAGTGGTGGACACCGTCGACGATGACCCCGATCCGCAGGTACTGCCCCGCCCGGTGCCCAGGCCACTCGTAGCCGGGCCGGATCAGGATCGTCACCGCGTCGGGCGTCTCGCGGACGATCCGCTCGATCCGGCCGCGCAGCTCCTGCGTCGACCAGAGCGGGTTGATCAGTTCGAGGTAGTCGTCCGGCAGCAGCGGCGTGAACAGCGAGCGCACGGCATCCAAGGCGCGGCGGCGAGCCTTCGAGACGTTGGGCTTGGCTCCTTGCTCTGCCATTGATAGATGCTACACCGATCCATGTAATGGTTACGTAAAACTTCCGGCGCTCCTCGCCGCCCGCTCCTATACCCGCAGCCGTCCTGGTCAGTCGATCAGCTTCACATCGCTGATTTCGACCTGGTAGCGGCCTTCCTGGTCGCGCGCCGGTGCCGCCTTGTTGAACCAGATCAGGAAGTACCTGGCAGGGGAGCCGAGGTGCAGTTCGACTTCCTCGAGCTCCTTGGCGTCGGCGACCTCGCCGACCGGTTCCCCCCATTCGGTCACTTCTTCGGGCGGGCCGGAGGGGCTGGCGAAGATCTCGGCGTCCCAGCCGGGGGTGGGGGTGCGGATGATCATCTCCGAGGGGGTGGTGGTCGACTTCGCGGTCACGTAGAGGCCGACCCCGGGGTCGGCCCCTTCCTTGGTCCCGGCGAAGGTCTCGCTGTCGTAGTGCTCGCTGCTCCAGGCGGTGCCGGTCGGGTTGCCGTCGACGGCGAGGCTGATCGTTTCGGGGTCCTCTTCGCCGTCGCCCTGCGGGTCGTAGTCGGAGGCGCCCGAGAGCGGCACCGTCTTGCCTTTGTCCTTCAGCGCCCCGCCGCCTCCGCCCGGGCCGTTGCCGCTGCTGATCAACAGGACCGCCGCCAGCACCCCGACAGCGGCGAGCAGAAGCACCACTACCGCGACGCGGGACCAGCGACCGCCGCTCGAGAGCTTGCGTTCGGCCGGCGGTACCGCCTCGAGGACGCTGGTGGCCTCGCCGGTGGTCGAGCCCGCCCGCGCCGCCTCGACCTCGAGCGCGGTCGAGAGGTCGTCGATCAGCTCGCCGACGGCCTGGTAGCGGTCGGCCGGGTCCTTCGCCGTCGCCCGCTCGACCGTCATCGCCGCCGCGGCGGAGAGTTCCGGGCGGCGCTGTTGGACGTCGGGCAGCTCCTCGTTGACGTGTTTCATCGCCACCCCGACCTGGCTGTCGGCGCTGAACGGGACCTGGCCGGTCAGCATCTCGTAGAGGACGACGCCGAGCGAGTAGATGTCGGAGCGCTGGTCGACCGGGTGGCCCATCGCCTGCTCGGGGGCGACGTAGTCGGTGGTGCCGAGAACGCGGCCGGTCGCGGTCATCCCGTCCTGCTCGAGCTGGCGCGAGATCCCGAAGTCGGTCAGCTTCGCCCGCCCCTCGGCGTCGATGAGGACGTTCTGCGGCTTGATGTCGCGGTGGACCATGTTGCGGGCGTGGGCGACGGTGAGCCCGCGGGCGATCTCGATCGCGTAGGCGAGCGCCTCCTGTGCGTCCAGGGCGCCGACCCGGTTGATCCGCTGCTTCAGCGTCTCCCCTTCGACGTACTCGAAGACGATGTAGGGGTGGCCGCCGTCCTCGCCGGCGTCGATCACGGCGACGACGTTGGGGTGGGAGAGCTTCGCCACCGCCCGCGCCTCCTGGCGGAAGCGCTCGAGCTGGTCGGCCTGCTCGGACATCTCCCGGTGCATCACCTTCACCGCCACCTGGCGGTCGAGGGTGGTGTCGCGGGCGAGGTAGACGGTCGACATCCCGCCGCTGCCGAGTTTCGCCTCCAGCTTGTAGCGGCCGGACAGCACGGTTCCGATCATCTGCGAACTAATCGAGGCCCGGTCGCTCACTCTCTGGCCAACGTTACGACGCTTCGCTTGTCAAGGCGATTCAGAGGATGCGCCGTGGGCCTTCGGTTGCGTGGCCGATGCGCTTCGCCTCGGGGTAATAAGAGCGCAGCAGCTCCAGCGCCGCGGCTTCGTCGGCCGCCGCAACGACGACGCAGAAGCCGCAGCCCATGTTGAAGACCCTGCTCATCTCTTCGTCGGAGACGCCGCCGCGCTCCTGGATCAGCTCGAAGATCGGTTGCGGCGGCAGCGGCGCGTCGATCTTGTAGCCGACGTCGGCGGCGAGGCGGAGCAGGTTCTCGGTCCCGCCCGAAGTGATGTGGGCGAGGCCGCGGACGTCGACCTCGGAGCGCAGCAGGGCGACGATCGGCTTGACGTAGATCTGAGTGGGCTGCAGCAGCTCCTCGCCGAGCGAGCGGCCGAGGCGGCCTTCGGGATCCTCGTCGAGGCCGATCCCCTCCAGGGCCGAGCGGGCGAGGGTGTAGCCGTTGGAGTGGATCCCGGTCGAGGGAAGGCCGATGACGATGTCGCCGGGCTCGACCGCGGAGCCGTCGATGATCGCGTCGAGGGCGACGCGGCCGATGCAGGCGCCGGAGACGTCGACGCCGCGGACCAGCTCGCCGAGCTGGGCGAGCTCGCCGCCGGTGATCTCGATCCCCGCCAGCTCCGCGCCGCGGGCGAGGCCGACGCCGATTTCCTCGCAGACCGCCGGGTCGGCCTTGTCGACGGCGATGTAGTCGACCATCGCCAGCGGCTCGGCGCCGACGCAGATCACGTCGTTGACGTTCATCGCCACGCAGTCGATGCCGACGGTGTCGAACTTGCCGAGCTCCTCGGCGACGACCAGCTTGGTCCCGACCCCGTCGGTGGAGAAGGCGATCCCATTCGTCTCGTCGAACCGGATCACACTCGCGTAGTGCCCTGGCAGCGGCACCTGCGCCGAGGGGCGCCCGAGGTCGATCGCCCCAAGCGCCCGGACCAGACCGGCCACGGCCGAATCCGCCGCCCCCTGGTCGACCCCGGCCTTCGCGTAGGCGTCGCTCGCGCTCACCTACCCGATTCTCTCAGCCGCTCCGGCAGGTCGTCGGGCACCTCGAAGGAGTATTCGCGCCCGACCTGTCGCCGAGTCAGTAATCCCCGCTGCGCGAGGCTCAGTAGATCAGCTCTGGCCGTCTCGTGGGTAACGCGATGACTGGCGGCGTGGCCGGTAAAGGAATAAGAGGCATCGGGGTGGCGAATCGCGTGGGTAAGCAGTTCTAGTTGCCTTCGGTTGAAGCCGTCAGTGCCGCGCAGTAGCGCCTCAGTCTCATGGATTTCTCTCGTCTTCCGCTCCAAGTATTGGCGCATCTGAACAATCGCCTGCTCGATCACCTGTAATTGGTGAATCAGGAAATAAGTGGTGTCGCCGTCATCGGTCTCGGTTTCGAGAAACGCACGCCCATATTGGGCCGGGGCTTTTCGCAGAATCGTGGAAATCGAGAGGTACTCGGCCATCCAGTAACCGCTGCTCCGCATCGACCAGAAGAAGAGGATGCGGGCGGTACGCCCGTTTCCATCTTCAAAGGGGTGATCGTAAGCCAGCCCAAAATGAAGCAAGATCGCGCGTATCACAGGATGGACGAAGACCTCGCTGCCATCGCCTTCGTTGGCGAACGCGCATAGGCGCTTCAGTCGCTCCGGGAGCTCGTCGGCGGGCGGAGGGATGTGCAACCGTCGCCCGCCGTCGCGGTCGTATACGGCAACCCGCTGATCATCGGGGCGCTGCAAGCGGCCAGCGGAGTCCGGATAGTCAAGGGTTCCCTCCGTGAGGATCCGATGCAGCTCCAGAACGCTTTCGGGGTTTAATTCGTCTCCCATCTCTTCCCGCATGAACTGGAGCCCGCGATAGTTATTGAGAATCATCTGCTCACTTCGGTCCTTCGGCGCCCGGCCAGTCCGAAGCAGTTCCTTCGCCTCTCTCCTTGAGGTAGTAGCCCCCTCTAGCTGGCTCGAGCGAATCGCCTCCTCCATCAGCGAGTTGACGAGGTACCGCTGACGGGCCCCACCCTCCGACGTCACCACCTCGTCCATTGCCACCTCGCCTGCACAGTGCTGGTCGACATGGTGGAGGCTGCGAAGCAGCTGATCAGGGAGGCCATATTTGAAGGAGTTGCCATCCTTGTCCATGAGAGGAAGGACCCGCATTCCAGGCTGACGCTCGATCACCTTGATACGCCACCACCATTCCTCCGAGGTCAAGCCGTGAGGCGGCTCGAGGCGCCTCAGCTTGTCCCAGTGGAGGTATCGCTCAACCGACCGTGGATCGGCAGGCGCGTTAACCGCATTCAGGAACCGGTCGTAGTTGACTACGCCGAGACCGAAAAAGCCGCTGGTGGGTGGGGGCGCTTGAATATACATCGGGCTATCCAAAACTATCCAAATCTGTCCAAGGATTTGGAAGTGTATCCAAATTGCCTCAGGATTTGGATAAACGCCGAAGAACCACGGCGGCCAAGCCGAGCCGGTAGGCGGCGTACGGCCACAGCGCGCGGTCGCGCTCGACCAGCTGGATCAGGCGCTGGGAGGCGAGGGTCGAGGCGAAGGAGGCGGTGACGCCGACTGCGAGGGAGCGGCGCAGCTCGGGGGTGGTGCCGCGGCGGGCGAGGCGGGCGCCCTTCAGGCCGGTGGCGCCGACGATGATCGGCAGGGCGATCGTGCGGGAGAGCAGGTTGGCCTGGTCGCGGGAGAAGCGGCGCCAGCGGGCTGCCGCCAGGGTGACGCCATTGCGGGAGACGCCGGGCGCCAGCGCCGCCGCCTGGGCGATGCCGAGGGCCAGGCCGTCGATCGGCGTCGCGTCGCCGCGCCCGCGCCGCTGCGGTCGGCGGTCGGCAACGAGCATCGCCAGCGCTCCGGCGATCAGGCCGTAGGCGGTCGCGCGCGGTCCGCCCAGGTGCCGCTCGATCGGGCGCTCGAGCATGTAGCCGACCGCCGCCGCCGGCAGGAACGAGAGCCCGAGCAGCAGCGCTCGGCGGCTGTCGAACCGGCGCAGCTCCTCGACGATCACCCGGCGCTGGCCGATCAGCAGCGCCGCCGCGGCGCCGGTGTGCAGTGCCACCTCCAGGCTCTTGCGCAGCTCCGGGTCGACCTCGTCCCAGTCCCAGCCCGCAAGCCAGGGGAGGAGGACGATGTGGGCGGAGCTGGAGACCGGCAGCAGCTCCGCCGGCCCCTGGACCAGCCCCAGCGCGATTGCGCGCGGGGCAGGGATCCCGCCGTCGCTCAAGCGCCCCTGGTGCCGGCGGGCTCGGTCTCCGGCCGGGCCGAAGGCTCGCCGCCGCCGGAACCGCCGCCGCGCCGCCGCTTGACCAGCCAGTAGACGACGCCGACGACGATCGCCGCCAGGACCACGTAGTCGAGGTAGCCCAGTTTGTGGCGCCACTCTTCCCAGTTGTCGCCGACCGCTTCGCCGACCAGCGCCAGCATCAGCACCCAGGGGATCGAGCCGAGCAGGGTGTAGGCGCTGAAGCGCCAGAACGGCATCTTCGCCACCCCGGCCGGCAGCGAGATGAAGGTACGGATGATCGGCAGCATCCGCGAGAAGAAGACGGTGGCGGCGCCGTAGCGGGCGAACCAGTCGTCGGCCCATTTCAGGTGCTTGGGGCTGATGTGGATCAGCTTGTTCTTTTCCAGCAGGTCGATGCGGCCGTAGTAGCCGACCGCGTAGGCGATCCAGGAGCCGACCAGGTTGCCGAGCACGCCCGCGGCGACGATCCCGACCAGGGTGAGTTCGCCTTTGGAGGCGCTGAAGCCGGCGAAGAGCATGATCGCCTCGCTCGGGATCGGGATGCAGGCAGACTCGAGGATCATCAGCGCGAAGACGCCGAGGTAGCCGGCGCTGCCGATGAATTCGGTGGCGACTTCGATTACCGGTTCGACGACCTTGTCGCTCAGGGTGGCGAGCAGGAGGGGGCCCATGCAGCGCTCATCGTATGGATAAAGGTGAAGCCCCCGTAAACTGAGACGCTCATGCGCCGGTTGAACCACCCCGTCTACCGGAACCGGGTTCTGCAGGTAGCGGCCGATGCCGTGCTCCTCGCGCTGGCGTATTTCCTCGCCTTCCAGCTGCGCTTCCTCGACCAGCCGCACGGCTGGCCGCACCGTTACGAGGTCCTCTTCGCGCAGTCGGTCGGCTTCGTCGTCGCCGGCAAGCTGATCGTCTTCGCCGGCTTCGGGCTCTACCAGAAGTGGTGGCGCTACGTCAGCGGCCGTGACTTCATGCTGATCCTCCGCGCCGTCGCCGTCGCCAGCGCGATCCTCGTCGTCGTCTTCGCGGTCGCCAAGCCCTTCGCGCACCAGCTGCCGCGCTCGGTCGAGGTCACCGACTTCGTCCTCACCCTGATCCTGATCGCCGGCGCCCGCCTCACCGTGCGGCTGATCGTCGAACGGCCGAGCCGCGGCGCCCGCCTGCCCAAGCACGAGGTGCTGGTGATCGGCGCCGGCTCCGGCGGCCAGATGGTCGTCCGCGAGCTGCAGCTGAACCCGGCCCTCGGCGCCACCGCGATCGGCTTCGTCGACGACGACCCGCGCAAGCGGGGGATGCGGATGCTCGGCCTCAAGGTGCTCGGCTCGACCAAGCAGATCGAGCGGATCCTCGACGAGACCAAACCCGACGAGGTGGTGATCGCGATCCCCTCGGCGCCAGGGACTCTGCGCGCCCGCATCGTCGCCGCCTGCCGCGACCGCGAGACCCCGATCCGCACCCTGCCGACCGTCTTCGAGCTGCTGCGCGGCGGCGTCCAGCTCAACAAGCAGCTGCGCGAGGTCCGGGTCGAGGACGTGCTCGGCCGCGAGCCGATCGTCCGCGAGCTCGACCGCGTCGGCGCCTACCTGACCGACAAGATCGTCCTCGTCACCGGCGCCGGCGGCTCGATCGGCTCCGAGCTCTGCCGCCAGATCGCCCAGGTCAAACCGCGGCTGCTGGTGATGCTCGACCACGCCGAGGACAACCTCTTCCAGATCGACCGCGAGATGGTCGAGGAGCGCCACTTCGCCGGCGTCGAGTCGGTGCTCGCCGACTGCAAGGAGCCGCACCGGATGCTGGAGGTGATGCAGCGGTTCAAACCGCAGGTCGTCTTCCACGCCGCCGCCTACAAGCACGTGCCGCTGATGGAGGCCAACCCGCTGGAGGCCGTCCGCAACAACGCGATCGCCACCCGGGTCACCGCCGAGACCGCCGCCGCCTCCAAATGCGAGCGCTTCGTCCTGATCTCGACCGACAAGGCGGTCAACCCGCAGACGGTGATGGGGGCCTCGAAGGCGATGGCCGAGTGGATCGTCCAGGCAGCCGGGGAGAAATACCCGGAGACCCGCTTCGCCTCGGTCCGCTTCGGCAACGTCCTCGCCTCCTCCGGGAGCGTCGTGCCGATCTTCCGCAGCCAGATCGAGCGCGGCGGGCCGGTGACCGTCACCCACCCGGAGATGACCCGCTTCTTCATGACGATCCCGGAGGCGGTGCAGCTGGTGATCCGGACCGGCGACATCGGTGCCGGCAAGGGCGAGGTCTTCGTCCTCGACATGGGCGAGCCGGTGCGGATCGTCGACCTCGCCCACAACATGATCCGGCTCGCCGGCTACGAGCCGGAGAAGGACATCGCGATCGAGTTCACCGGGCCGCGGCCGGGGGAGAAGCTGCACGAGGTCCTCTTCTCCGACGGTGAGGAGGTGCAGCCGACGGCGGCGCGGCGGATCAACCGGGCGGTGCGGCGCAAGCCGCTCGACCAGGAGTGGGTCGAGTCCACCCTGAACTCGCTCGAACACCTGGTTCTGGCCGGGGACGAGGCTAATTTGGCGGAGCGCGTGGTTGCTCTGATCGCCGCACCGGGCGGCGACACCGCGACGGTCGCCGCCAACGAATAGCCTCTCGCAGCCACTTTGGTCCATGTGATCGAACAAATCGGCGCCTTCGCCGGCCTCGCCGCATTCCTCGGGCTCGCCGTGCTGGCGCTTCTCTCGTTCACCCACGGACGGGACATCCGGCGCCTGCGCGAGTGGGCGGGGTCGGCGCCTGAGCGCGACGCCGAGCGCAAGGAGCAGACCTCGACGATCGCCGCCCAGCGGGCGGAGGAGCTGCGGGCGCTGCAGGAGGCGCGGACCGCAGAACACCAGGCGGTCTCGAGTCGCGAGGAACGCCGCCGGCGGCGCGAGGAGGGACTGGAGGAAAGCCGAGGCGAACGGTTGCGCGGCCGCTTCTCGGGCCTCAGCGCGATCGGCCAGCACCCCCTGGCCCTGGTCGCGCTCTTCCTCGTCCTGGTGGTGATCGTCGGCGGCGGCGCCTACCTCCTGATCAGCGGCGGCGACGAAGAAAGCGCCGGCAGCGCCGGCACCAAGCAGGCGGCGGCGAAGATCAAGCCGAGCGAAATCGAAGTCGCCGTCCTCAACGGCACCGCGGTGCCGGGTCTGGCCGCCACCTTCGGCGACGAGGTCGAAGAAGAGGGCTTTCAGCTCGGGGCCGTGACCAACAGCAGCGCCAGCTTCAGCGAAAGCGTCGTCATGTTCAAACGCGGCCACAAGCCCGAAGCGAGCAAGGTCGCAAAGCAGCTGAAGATCAAGAAGAAGCAGCTGATGAACGGGGAAATCGAATCTGTTTCGGCTGGTGCCCCCGTCGCCGTGGTGGTCGGCGAGGACAATGCCGAAACCGGCGAATGAGGACCGGGCGCTCGTCTCTCCGCGCGCGGCCGCGGTCGTCTTCGCCCTCCTCGTCCTTGCGACGGTAGCCGCCTTCGCCTACGCCCAACGGGTCAAGCGCGACCCGCTGGTCCTCGACCGGGTCCAGTTCATCGCCCCGCCGCACCGCAAGGGGACGGCGAAGGTTCACAGCTTCACCCCCAACGGCGACTGCCGCCGCGACCGCCTCCGCATCCAGTTCCGCACCACGATCTCCGACCAGGGGACGGTGCAGGTGATCAAGCCCGGCGGCCGGGTGGTCTTCACGCTCGCCCGCGACATCTTCCTCAAGCGCTACACGATCCACACCTACTACTGGGACGGCCGGCAGCGCGGCGGCGGCACCGCCCACCCGGGGCGCTACAAGCTGCGGGTGAAGCTGGGCGACCGGGTGCTGGTTACGCCGGGAACGATCCGGCTGCACCCGTCGCCCAAGGGGGCGAAGTCGAACTGCACGACTGAGGCCGCCGCCGGCGGCGTCGCACCGGGAACGCAGAAGTGAGCGACGTGCTCGCCGGGATCGGCCTGATCGCCGCGGCGGGCGCCAGCGGCGCCGCGATCCTGCTACCGCCGGGCCGGTTGCGGGCGTTGCTGATGGTCGCGGCGATGGCCCTCTTCCCGGTCCTGATCGCCGGCGACCAGTGGCACGCAACCCAGATCGTCGACCTCCGCCACGACTACGCCCGGATCGCCGAGCTGCTGGTCCTCGCCGCCGCCGCGATCGCCGTCCTCACCTACCTCTTCCGTCGCCGGCCGATCCTGCTGCCGCTGGCAATCGTCGCCGCGATCCCCTTCCGGGTGCCGCTGCACGCCGGCGGCGACACCGCCAACCTGCTGGTGCCGCTCTACCTGGTGATCGCCGCCGCGGTCGTGGCGACCCTGCTGCGCGACTGGGACGACCCGCCGACGGTGCACGCTCCCCGGGCGATGGCCTACGTTCTCGCTGCCGCGGTCGTCCTCTACGCGCTGCAGGCGCTCTACTCCGACGACTTCTCCAAGGGGTTGCAGAACGTCTGCTTCTTCTTCGTCCCCTTCACGATCGCCTACCGGCTGCTGCGCGAGGTCGAATGGGACCGGCGGCTGCTGAGCTGGGTGCTGGTCGTGGTCGGCGTCGAGGCAGCCGCGTTCGTCCTCGTCGGCGGCGTCGAGCTGGTGAGCCACAGCCTCTTCTGGAACGACCAGATCATCCGCTCGAACGAATTCCACACCTACTTCCGCGTCAACTCGGTCTTCTGGGACCCGAACGTCTACGGTCGCTACCTGGCGCTGGTCACCGTGGTCGCGACCGGAGCGCTGCTGTGGACGCGGACCCGTAATGCCTTCTGGTTGCTGAGCGCGCTGATCCTCGTCCTCTGGATCGGCCTCGTCCCGACCTACTCGCAGTCGAGCTTCCTCGCCCTCCTCGCCGGCCTCGCCCTCCTCGCCGCGATCCGCTGGAGCTGGCGCTGGACCCTGGCCGCGGTCGCCATCGGCGCGATCGGCGCCGTCTTGGTGGTGCTCCTGGTCGGCGGCACGGGCAAGATCACCCCGAACCGGATCAACGTCGACTTGAGCGGCCGCGGCAGCCTCATCTCCGGCGGCGTCGACCTCTTCTCCGAAAAGCCGATCCAGGGCTACGGCTCGGGCTCCTTCCAAGCCGCCTACCGCGACCACCGAGAAAACAAGGACGCCCCGGTAACCGTCTCCCACACCGAGCCGGTAACGGTGGCAGCCGAGCAGGGCCTCATCGGCCTAGCCGTCTACCTCGCCCTGGTCGTCATTGCGCTCGCGACCCTGGGCCGCGGCCTCTGGTCCGGACAGGCGACGCCTGCGAGAGCGGCGGTCCTCGCTGCCTTCGTGGCCCTCCTCGTGCACACGCTCGCCTACGCGGGTTTCTTCGAGGACCCGCTCACCTGGGTCTTGCTCGCGGTCGGCGCCTCCCTCGCCTGGGCGGAACCCGCGGTCCGCAAGCCTGCATAGGCTCAACGCGTGTCGGGATACCTGCGCAGGCTGGCAACGACCGGCGCCGCCTACACGGCGGCGAGCATCGTCTCCAAAGTCATCGCCGTCGCGCTGCTGCCGCTCTACACGCGCTACCTCACCAAGGACGACTACGGCGCCGCCGAGATCCTCTTCGCTGCCGTCGTCACCGCCAGCATCGTCGTCCGCTTCGGCCTGATCGAGGCGATCCTGCGCTTCTACTACAAGGACGACGAGGATCCGAAGGCGGTCGTCGCCGGCAGCTTCGCCGGCCTCTTCTGGCTCTCGACGCTCGGCGCGCTCGTCCTCTTGCCGTTCGCCAGACCGCTCTCCGAAGCGCTGCTTCCGGAAGCCGAAAGGTTGGGCGGCTCGGCGCCCGAACTGGTCCGCATCGCGATCGGCGGGCTCTGGGTGCTGACGATGTGGGAGTTCATGCTCACCCTGTACCGGCTCGAAGAGCGGGCGCAGGCCTACTTCCTGACGACGATCCTCAACGTCCTCGCCTCGATCGCGCTGACCGTCGTTCTCGTCGTCGGTCTCGAAGAGGGGGCGCGGGGGCTGCTGGTCGGCAGCTACGCCGCCGGCGCCGCCTTCGTCCTCGTCCTGATCGCCCTGCAGTGGCGACGCCTCTCGCTGCGCTTCGACCGCAGCCTGATGCGGCGGCTCTTCCGCTTCGGGCTGCCGACGATGCCGGCCGAGGTCTCGCTCTACCTGCTCAACTTCGTCGACCGCCTGATCATCGTCCGCTCGCTCGGCCTCGCCGAGGCCGGCCTCTACTCGCTGGCGGTGAAGTTCGCGCAGGCGGTCAACGTTCTCGTCCGCGGCTTCCAGCTCGCCTGGCCGCCGCTCGCCTACTCGATCCGCGACGACGACGAGGCCCGCCGCGCCTACGCAACCATCGTCACCCTCTTCGTCGCCGGCTGCGCCTGGGTCGTAGCCGGGATGTGGCTGTTCTCGCGCTGGATCGTCCGCGCTCTGGCGGCGCCGAAGTTCTTCGATTCCTGGGAAGCGATCGGCCTGATCTCCACCGCCGTCACCCTCTATGCGCTCTACCTCGTCCTCGTCGTCATCCTCGGCCGCACCGGCCGCACCGAGTTCAACTTCCCGGCGGCGATCGGCGCCCTGATCGCCAACGTCGTCCTCAACCTCCTCCTCGTCCCCTCGCTCGGGATCGTCGGCGCCGGCCTCGCCCTCGTCGCCTCCTACCTGGTCGTGCTCGCCCTGATGTACGTCTTCACCCAGCGCCTCTTCCCGGTCCCCTACGAGTGGGGGAGGCTGCTGCGCGTGACCCTGACGGTCGCGGCTCTGGTCGGCCTCGCCGAGCTCCTGGTCCCGACCTCCGGCGCCCTCGGTCTACTCCTCCGCGCCGTCCTCTTCGCCGCCTACCCGCTGCTCCTCCTCGGCACGGGATTCTTCACCGACGGCGAGCGCATCTGGCTCGCGAAGCTGCGGCACCCTGGCGCGGTGATCGCCGGCCTCGCCTCCCTCCGCGCCCGACCCGCCGCGGTGGTCGGGCAGATCCCCGAGGTCTACGAAGTCGAGCGGATGGACGAGGACGCGCGCTCCTGACCCTCGGCGCGGTCCCTGAGGGACTCGCCGCCGCTCGGGACGAGCGCCTGGCGGGCGTGAGCCCGGTAGACCGGCGCGGGTTGCTTCGGCAGCAGGCTCGCGGCCATCGCCCGGGCGGCATAGGACCAGGCGGTGAGGAGGCGGACCGCCAGGGCTGCTCCCTGGCCGTGGTGCTTACGCATGTAGAGGTCGCGGTTGCGGTGGAACTCGACGATGCGGGGGAGGCCCCTGGCGAGGTCGGTGGAGAGCTGGTCGTGGTGGACCGCCTCGGCGGCGGGGACGTAGAGGGAGTGCCAACCGGCTTCGCGCAAGCGCTTGGCGAAGTCGCACTCGTCGTAGTAGACGAAGAACTCGGGGTCCATGTAGCCGACCGCGGCGGCCGCCTCGCGGCGGACCATCAGCGCGCTCGACTGCGCCCAGTCGACGCTGCGCACTTCGCTGCCCTTGCTCTGCACGGTCAGCCGGCGATGGAGGAAGAGGGCGCCTGCGAGCGCGGTGCCGACCCCGGGGAAGCGCCAAGCGCAAGGCACCGGCTTGCCGTCTGAGTCGAGCAGCTGCGGAGTCGCCGCCGCCGCTTTCGGTTCGCGCTCCATCACCTCGAGCAGCGCCTCGACGGCCCCCGGCCGCAGTTCGGAATCCTCGTTCAGCAGCAGGCAGTACCTGCCCTGCGCTTCGCGCATCAGGGTCGAGTCGTTCTGCGCCTTGCCGGTCCGTTGGTCGAGCGCGATCAGGCGGATCTCGCCGCCGAGCTCCCGCACCGCCGCGGCCGACCCGTCCTCGGAGGCGTTGTCGAGGACGAGGATCTCGCGCTCGACTCCCTCCGGGTGGGTGCGCTCGATCGCGCCCAGGCAGGCGAGCAGGTACTCGCGACCGTTCGTGTTCACGACGCAGTAGGAGAGCAGCGGTGGCAAGGGGGTCACGATAATCCTGCGCGATGCGCTTGCGTGTCACGCAAGGCGCTCTCGCATATGAAGGTCCAACTCGTCGACCCCTCGGCGTTCACGCCGCCCTACGACCGCGCGCTTGCGGCGGCGCTCGCTCGCGCCGGCGCCGAGGTCGAGCTGCTGACGACGCGCTTCCTCTACGGCCCGGTGCCGCCGGCGGACGGCTACCGCGTCGAAGAGGTCTTCTACCGCCGCTCGGCCGGACGCGGGCTCGACGCTCCCGTTCGCCTTCCGTTCAAGGCAGCCGAGCATCTGCCCGACATGCTCCGCTTCCGCCGCGCCGCCGACGCCGATGTCCTCCACTACCAGTGGCTGACCGTCCCTCCGCTCGACGTCCGCCTGCTGCCGCCGCTGCGGCCGCGGCTGATGACCGCCCACTACATCCTGCCGCCGCAGCCGCACCGACGGCAGGTCCGCTCCGCCCGTCGCGTCTTCGATGCGATGGACGCGGTCGTCGCCCACTCCGAGCATGGTGCCGCCCGCCTCCGCGCCGAGGTCGGCCTCGACCCGGCGAAGATCCGCGTCATCCCCCACGGCGCCTTCGATTACCTGACGCGGCTGCCGGAGGAGAAGCCGCTGCCGGCGGAGCTGGAGGGGGCGGAGGGGCCGGTGATCCTCTCCTTCGGCCTGCTCCGTCCTTACAAGGGGATCGAGAACCTGCTCGAGGCCTACCGGCGGCTGGCAGTCGCCGTCCCCGACCCGCCCGAGCTCTGGATCGTCGGCAACCCGCGGATGGATGTGGCGCCGCTGCGCGAGCTCGCCGAGCAGGCACCGGGGCGCGTCCGTTTCGTCGCCCGCTTCGTCGACGATGCCGAGATTCCGGCGATCTTCCGCCGCGCCGACCTGCTCGTCCTCCCCTACCTCGACGCCGAGCACTCCGGCGTCCTCTACACCGGCCTCGCCTTCGGCAAGCCGATGGTCCTGAGCGCGGTCGGCGGCTTTCCCGAGGTGGCGGAGACGGGAGCGGCGCGCCTCGTCCCGCCTGGCGATGTTCCCGCACTCGCCGCCGCGCTGGAGGAGCTGGTCGGCGACGAGGCCGTCCGCCGTGACCTGGCCGCCGCCGCGTCCCGCGCCGCCGCTGGCCCCTTCTCCTGGGACGAGGCCGCCCGCCGCACGCTGGCCCTCTACCGCGAGCTGCTGGAGGCGCGCTCGTGACCGCCGTCGCCGCGACCCTCTTCTGGCTCAGCGCCGGCCTGATCGTCTACACCCACCTCGGCTACCCGCTGGTGCTGTGGGCGCTGGCGCGGCTTCGTATGGGCGGCCGAAGGGATTCGAACCCTCGACCTTCTGCATGGCAAGCAGAAGGCTTAGCCACCGTCTCCCTGATCATTCCCGCCTACGACGAGGAGGAGGTGATCGCGGAGAAAGTCGCCAACGCGCTTGCGCTCGACTACCCGCGCGACCGCCTCCAGGTGATCGTCGCCTCCGACGGCTCGACCGACGCGACCGCCGAGCGGGCTCGGGCGGCCGGCGCCTCCCTGGTCCTCGAGCTGCCGCCGGGCGGCAAGGTCGCCGCCCTCAACGCCGCCGCCGAGCAGGCCGCCGGGGAGATCCTCGCCTTCTCCGACGCCAACAGCGTCTGGGCCCGCGACGCACTCCGCCGCCTCGTCGCCCCCTTCGCCGATCCCGGCGTCGGCTACGTTTGCGGTCAGGTCCGCTTCCTCGACCCCGACGGCAACAACCTCGAGGGGGCCTACTGGCGCTACGAGATGGCGGTGCGCGAAGCCGAGTCGGCGCTCGCCGGAGTCACCGCCGGCAACGGGGCGATCTACGCCGTCCGCCGCGATGCCTTCATCCCGCTGTCGCCGTCGGGCAGCCACGACCTCAGCTTCCCCTTCCTGCTCGCCAAGCGCCGGCTGCGGTCGCTCTACGCGCCGGCCGCCCGTGCCGAGGAGAAGATGGTGCCGACGATCGAGGGAGAGTTCGCCCGCAAACGGCGGATGATGGTCGGCCTCTGGGACATCGTCCTCGGCGAAAGGATGCTCTCGCCGCGCGGCTACCCGCCGCTCTACGCGTTCGAGGTCGCCTCGCACCGCCTGCTGCGCTACCTCAGCCCGCTGCTCCACCTCGTCGCCCTCGCCGCCAACGCCTTCCTCCTCGGCAGCGGCCGGCTCTACGTCCTCACCTTCGTCTTCCAGATCGCCCTCATCGCCGCCGCCCTGCTCGGCCGCGCTGTGCCGATCGCCCCGTTTCGGATCGCCCGCTACTACGTCCTCACCACCGCTTCGATCGCCCTCGGTCTCTGGGATCGGATCCGGCAGGGGGCAGGCGGGCGCTGGGAGAAGGCGGAGGGAACCCGCTGATGCCAAGGGCTCTAGACATCCTCATAGCTGCGATCGCCCTGGCGATCCTCTCGCCGCTGCTGTTGATCGCGGCGATCGCGATCAAGCTGAGCAGCCGCGGCCCGGTCGTCTACCGCCAGCGCCGCGTCGGCCTCGGCGGCCGCGAGTTCGAGATGTGGAAGCTGCGGACGATGGTTCAGGGCTCCGACCCCGTCGGCGTCGGCAAGGTCGTCTACCGCGACGACCCCCGCGTCACCGCCCCCGGCCGCCTGCTCCGCCGCACCTCGCTCGACGAGATCCCCAACCTCGTCAATGTGCTCCGCGGCGAGATGGCGATCGTCGGCCCACGCCCGACGATCAAAGCCCAGGTCGACGACTACACCCCACACCAGAGACGCCGCCACGAGGTCCTGCCCGGGATCACCGGTTGGGCTCAGGTCCAAGGCCGCGCCGGCATCCCCTGGGAGGAGCGGATCGAGCTCGACGTCTGGTACGTGGATCACCGCAGCCTCCTCCTCGACCTCCGCATCCTGCTGAAGACGACGTGGCTGGTGTTGACCGCCCAAGGCCTGGCACCGGACTGATTAGGGTTGCGGACGTGAGCGCCGACCGCCCCGCAGTCAGCCTGCGCCCTTTCGAAGAGAGCGACGCGCCGGCCGTCCATCGCTGGTTCAACAACCCGGCGGCGGTCGCCTCGCTGATGGAGCAGCGGGATGAGTTCACGCACGAGCAGGCGGAGGGCTGGACTCTGCGGGCGATGGACGACTCCGGCGAGGACCGCAAGTTCGCGATCGTCGTCGAGGGCTACGCGGAGCCGGTCGGCTTCACTGCCCTCTACGGCCTCTTCCGCCAGACCGCGCCCGAGCTCGGCGCCCTGATCGGCGACGACGTCCGCGGCAAGGGCGTCGGCCGCCGCGCCGAGGCGCTGACGATCGCCAAGGCCTTCGACGATTACGGCGCCCACCGCGTCTACGGCCGCATCCCCGCCCGCAACGAGGTGGCGAAGAGGACCGTCGCCGGCCTCGGCTGGAAGCACGAGGGGACGATGCGTGCCCACCTCGCGCGTCGCGACGGCCCGCCGGACGACTGCGAGGTCTGGGGCGTGCTCCCCGACGAGTTCCGCGCCGCCGCCGCGGACCTGCTCGAGTGACCGCCAAAGCCGAGCTGATCGCAGACGGCGGCAAAGCCGCGAGCGACAACGAGTTCTTCCGCTCCCGCCCTTTCCTCGAAGCTGAGGAAGCCACCCACACCCTGAAGATCGAGAGCGAGGAGGGGGTGCTGGTGGCGCCGCTGGTCGTTCGAGAGATAGACGGGAGCGGAGAGCGGGACGCAGTTTCTCCGTACGGCTATCCGGGACTTGTCGGCGGAGGGGGGCGGGGGGGTCTTCTACCGGACCCGCTCGCTTCGCTCACTCTAAGTGTCCGTACGAAGACCCCCCCGCCCCTCGATCCGGGGGGGATTGATTTTTCTGGGGCGGGGCTGGTCAGCATCTTCCTTCGTCACGCTTTGGGGCCGTCGCCGCTGGCTGGGGCCAGCGAGCGGAATGTGGTCCAGATCGCCGATCCGGAGCTGCCACGGAAGAGCCGGCCTAGCGATCGGAGGCAGGTGCGGCGGAACCTCGAAGCGGGGTATGAGCTGAAGCTGGTGCGGGGCCCGGAAACGACGAGTGAGGAGCGCGCCGGCTTCCTCGACGTGTACGAGCAGACGATGCGGCGGACTAAGGCTGCGGCGCACTACTTCTTCGGGGCTGGGTATTTCGACCGGATCCTGGAAGCGGAGCGCACCTGTCTAATCCTCGCCAGAGGACCGCAGGGCGACGTCGCTGCCGCCTCGATCGCCGCTGCCAGCGACGGCTACCTCCACTACTACCTGAGCGGTAGCGCCGACTCCCACCTGCGCAGCGCCCCGATGAAGAACGTCGTCACCCGCCTGGTCGAGCACTCGCAGCAGCTCGGCCTGCCGCTAAACCTCGGCGGCGGCATTTCCCCCGGCGACGCCCTGGAGGAGTTCAAGCGCGGCTTCGCCAACCGCCAGCAGGCCTGGCTCACCTCCGAGCTGATCTGCGACGCGGAGAAGTACGCCGAGCTGAGCGCCGGCCGTGAGAGCGGCGGGTTCTTCCCCGCCTACCGCGCCTAGCTCAGGTCAGGATTCGGGTTCTTCGGGTTCCGCCGGCGTCGGGCCGGTGAATTTGAAGGCGAAGACGGGCTCGCCACCGTATTTGCCCCAGGTTTCCTTGCCGAAGGCGCGGATCGCGTCGAGGGTGATCGCCCCTTTGTATGCGGGGCAGCCGAGCAGGTTGGTCCAGGTGGTCGCCGCGACCTGGTAGGGCATTTTCTTGTTCGGGAAGAGCAGGGTGGCCCCGTACATCGTGTCGTAGAGCCCCTTCAGTTCGAGCTGCTCCTTTTCCGGCAAGGTCGGCGCGTACTGGATCTCCATCCGGCCGTGCTCGAGCGAGTGCACGTAGTCGATCGGTTCCGGTTCTTCGGAGTAGGCGCCGTCGGCCTGCTGGTAGGGCGGTTCGACGTGGTTGCCGGAGGTCGGCGGGTTGGTCTTGTATTTCGGTTCGGGAGAATTCGGCGGGATGTGTTCGTGGCCCTCGTCTTCGAGTTTCAGCTCGAGTTTGCAGCCCGCCTGTTTCGCGGCCTGTTTGAGGTCCGTCACCTGCGGTGCGGGCGGCGGGATGCCTTCGCGTTCGTCGGGCGTCACCCCGTTGGTCGAGCCGAATTCCGCGTTGACGTTGATGTGGGAATCGCCCTTGGCGCTGCTGTCGCTGCCGCCGGTGGCGAGGATGAAGACGATCACCGCGATCGCCAGGACCACGGTCGAGCCGATCGCGTAGGCGAGGATCAGGCGCGAGTTGCCGCTGCGCGCATCGCGCTTTTCGGCTTCTTCCCGCTCCTGCCGGAGTTTTTCGCGTTCCCGCTCGCCCTTCCCCATAACGGCCCCTAAGCCTAGTCGGCCCGCTCCATTTCGGCAGCGTCCCCCCGCACCCTCTCCCACGGGCGCGACGCCTTCAGCGCTCCCAGCACCGCCCGCGTGGCCGGTGCCCGGTTGAGCGCGTAGAAGTGGATGCCCGGCGCCCCGGCGATCAGCAGCTCCACACATTGCTGGGCGGCATAGGCGATCCCCAGCTCGAACTCCCGCTCGGCCTCCCCACCGGCGGCGGCGAAGGCGGCCTCGAGGGCAGGCGGGATCGTCGCGTCGCAGAGCCCGCAGATGCGCCTGGTCTGGGCGAAGCTGGTGACCGGGATCACCCCGGCGAGGATCGGCACCTCGATCCCCTGCGCGCGGGCGGCCCGCACGAAGTCGAAGTAGACCTGGTTGTCGAAGAAGAGCTGGGTGATCAGGAAGCGGGCACCGGCGTCGACCTTCGTCTTCAGGTAGTGCAGGTCCGCGTCCAGGTCCGGCGCCTCCGGGTGGACCTCCGGGAAGCAGGTGCCGCCGATCCCGAAGCTCCAGCCGGCGGAGACGAAGGCGGCGAGCTCGGCGGCGCTGCCGAGGCCGCCCTCCGGCTGGATGAAGTCCGCCTGGCCCCGCGGCGGGTCGCCGCGCAGCGCGAAGACGTTCTCGATCCCCGCGGCCTCGATCCGGTCGAGCGTCGTCGCCAGCCCCTCCGTCGTCTCGCCGACGCAGCTGAGGTGCGCCATCGTCTCGAAGCCGATCTCGTTCTGCAGCGCCCGCGTGATCTCGACGGTGCCGTCGCGGGTCGAGCCGCCGGCCCCATAGGTGACCGAGACGAAGTCGGGCTCCAGCGCCTGCAGCTCACGCGCGGTCGCGAACAGCTCCTCGGCCGCCTCCGGCGTCTTCGGCGGGAAGAACTCGATCGAGAAGGTCGGCTTCCGCTCAGCGATGATCTCGTCGATGCGCACCCGCTGAGGGTAGCCGGAGCGTTCAGCAGGCGACGGTCCGGCGACGATGGCGCCCTCCGCCCGCCGGCTGCTGTGGGAGGATCAGCCGATGGGCAGCTCGGAGGTGCGCTACGAGCGGAGCGGGGCCGCGGCGGTGCTGACGATCGACCGGCCCGAGCGTCGCAACGCGATCGACGCCGCCACCGCGAGCGCCCTGCGCCAGGCCCTCGCGGACTTCGAAGCAGACGAGACGGCGCGGGTGCTGGTTCTGACCGGCAGCGGCGAGGCCTTCTGCGCCGGGGCCGACCTCAAGGCGATGGACCTCGATGTCGGCAACCCGGAGGGGCCCCTCGGCTTCACCCGGTTGACGCCGTCGAAGCCGACGATCGCCGCGGTCGACGGCTGGTGCCTCGCGGGCGGACTCGAGCTGGCGCTCTGGTGCGATCTGCGGATTGCGACCCCGCGGTCGGTCTTCGGCTGCTTCGAGCGGCGTTGGGGAGTGCCGCTCGTCGACGGTGGCACCCAGCGCCTGCCGCGGGTGGTCGGGATGGGCCGGGCCCTGGAGATGATCCTCACCGGCCGCGCGGTCGAAGCCGAGGAGGCGGACCGGATCGGACTCGTCAACGCGGTGGTCGAACCCGGGCGGCACCTCGAGCACGCACTCGAGCTGGCCGAGCGGATCGCCGCCTTCCCCCAGGAGACGATGCTGAGCGACCGGCGGGCGGCGATGGAGGGAGCGGCCCTGCCTCTCGATCAGGGGCTGGAGCTGGAGCGCAGGCTGGGTCAGGAGGTACTCGGGGTAGCGGCGCGCGGCGCCGCCCGCTTTGCCGCCGGCGAGGGCCGCGGCGGCCAGGGCGTCTGAGCGCGACCGTCGTCTACCTCTGGCTTGAGCGCATCGCCTCCGCCGCCGCCTCGGCTCCGAAATAGGGGAGGACGGCGAGGTACATCAACTCGGGCAGAAGGCTGAGGTAACCGCTCGACTCCTCGGCGGCGAGGCGGCTGTGGAGCACCGCGAGGATCCCCGCCACCACCGCCTCGGCCGAGATCGCCGGGGCCTCGTCGTCGCTTTCCTCCCGCGCCAGGTCCATCATCAGAGCGGCCCGGCTCATCGCCTCTGTTCGCTTGGCGACCGCCTGCGGCCCGGCGGCGTGCACCTCGACCAGCAGGGCGCGGCCGACGGCCGGTTGCTCGTCCAGGAAGCGGAGCAGGCCGGTGAGCGCTCCGCGCAGCCGGCCGCGCCAGTTCCTCTGGCCGAGAGCGGCGTCCCGCATCGCCAGCTCCACCCAGGCCGATCCGGCGTCGAGCGCCTGCAGGTAGCACTCCTCCTTGTCGCGAAAGGAGTCGTAGAAGGCCTGCCGGTATACCCCCGCTTCGGCGATTGCATCCTGGACCGTGGTCTGCTCGTATCCATGGGTCCCCACTGCTTTCAGCATCCCCTGGAGGATGCGCTGCTGCTTTCCGGTCAAAGTCCCCGCCCGGTTTTGAAGTGGTTGAGAAAATGGTTTGTCTGTGTTTGGTACCTAAACGGTATCCGGTCGCCGGCTCTTGTGACGCCGCGATCGGACTCCGGTACTCTCCCGTTCGTGGCTTCTAAGTCAACACCGCGTCCACTTCCAGGCCGGCAGCCGCTTCCACGCGAGTTCATCGCCCGTCACCAGCGGGCGCGGATCGTCAACGCCCTCGCCCTCGAGGTCTCCGAGAAGGGCTACCGCGCCGTTACCGTGGCCGACATCGTCAAGCGCGCCGGGATCGCCCGCAACACCTTCTACGAAAACTTCGGCTCGAAAGAGGATTGCTTCCTCGCGGCCCAGCAATTCGCCATGTCAGCGGCCCTCAGCCAGGTCGTCGATGCTGCCGGCGAGATCGACGAGTGGCCCTACCGGGTGGAGGCGGGGCTGGCTGCCTTTCTCCGCTACGTCGCCGAAGAGCCGGCGCTCGCACGGACCTGCATGGTCGACGCTCTAGCCGCCGCTCCGACCTCCGTCCGCTACTACGAGGAGTCCCTGCAGGCATTCGTCTCGCTGTTCAAACTTGGACGCGATGTCTCGCCGCATGGGAAGGATCTGCCGGCGACATTGGAGGAGGCGCTGATCGGCGGCGTCTTCTGGATTCTCTACCAGCGCCTGTTGGACGAGGAGTCGGAGAGCATCGGCGGACTCCTGCCGGAGCTGGTCGAGTTCGCCCTCACTCCCTACCTCGGAGCGGAGGCGGCTCGCGCGGTGGCAATGGAGGGGGACGATGCAGCCGCCTGGGGCGCTCGTGCCTAGAATCCGGGCTCTAAAAACTGGCCAGTTGGCCAAATTAAGCTGCAATCGTTTGAATCGGTATCGTCGATTCTCTTGAGCGATCCAGTCAACCCTTCCGTCGATGAGCCGGATTACCCGCCCGAGCTAGCTCGCCTCCCTCCAGGCCGCCACGGCCTGCCGCGGGAGTTCGTAGCCCGCAACCAGTACGAGCGGTTGATCGCCGGACTGGCCGAGGCGGTCGCCGAAAACGGCTACGCGGGCACCACGATCGCTCATATCACCCGCCATGCCGCGGTCTCGCGGCGGACCTTCTACGAGCACTTCAACAGCAAGGACGAGTGCTTCGTCGCCGCTTACGACACGGTGATGGCCGAGCTCCGCGAGCGGGTCGATCAAGCCTTCAACCAAGAGGAGGAGTGGCCGCAGGCGTCGCGCGCCGGGATCGCAGCGATGCTTGAGTTCCTCACCGCCGAGCCGCACCTGGCCCGCCTCAGCATGGTCGAGGCTCTGGTCGCCGGGCCGGTCGTGGTCGAGCGCTACGACGCGGCGATCCAAGGCCTCGTCCCGTACTTCGAAGCAGGCCGCAAAGGGCGCTCCGCCGAGGTGCTCGCGGGCCTCTCACCGAGCACCGAGGAGGCTCTGGTCGGCGGCATGGTCTCGCTGATCTCGCGTCGGATCTTCGCCGACCGCACCGAGGAGCTGGAATCGCTGCTCCCGGACCTGGTCGAGTTCGCGCTGACGCCGTACCTCGGTAGTGCCGAGGCGGCGGCGGTCGCCCGGAACGGTTAGCGGCCGAGAGGGGGCACCCTCCGTCGCAATATGGGGAGGCTCCTCCGGGTGCCCCCTCTCGGCCGACGAAGGCCCGTGCTCTCCGCATAGATAAGAACTTGCGGTCATCTCTATGGCGTTATGCTTTCGACAACGCGAACATACGTTCGTATGGAGATCGCCTGCGTCATCGACAAGCGTTCGGCGAGTCTCTCGCGCCCGGGTCGCGGCGGGGGGCCCCGGCCCGGGCGCCTTTATAGAACCGGGGTAGCTGAGGTAGGCGATCCGGTTGCGGCGGCGGAGGCGACCGAAGCGATGGTGCGGGCGCTGGAGGAGATCGGCGCCGCGGTCGAGTCCGAGCGCGCCGGCGAGGCCTTCTTCGCGGTCGACGGCCTGCGCGCCCTCTACGGCGGCAGCTCGGCCGGCGTTCTCGCCGCGGCCCGACGGGCGGTGGGGGAGGAGAAGCGCATCGCCGCCGGCCGCAGCCGGCTGGCCGCCTTCCTCGCCGCCGAAGAGTGGCCGCGGCCGGTTCCCGTCGCGGCGCTGCGGAGCCGCCTCGGCACCGCCGAGCGGGAGGCCGAGGAGCTGATCGAGGCGCTCGAGCGCCTCGGGATCGAGACCCTGCGAGCCTTCGCCTGGCTCCCGGCCGACCAGGTCGCCGACCGCTTCGGCCCGCTCGGCCTGCGGGCGCTGGCGCTCTGCCACGGCGCAGAAGAGCCGCTGCGTCCGCGGACCCCGCACGAGGAGGTGGCCGAGGAGATCGAGCTGCCCGAGGACACCGCGGGGCATCGGCTCGACCGGGCGCTGGAGCTGCTGGTCGATCGCCTGCTGGCGGCGCCGCGGCGGAAAGGGAGGACCCTGATCGGGCTGCGGCTGGGGGCGCTCCTGGCGAGCGGCGGCAGCTGGAGCGTCGAGCAGGGGCTGGGGCGGCCGAGCGCTTCGTCGCGGGTCCTGTTCAACGTGCTCGCGCCGCGGCTCGAGGAGCTGCCCGGCCCGGCGACGGCACTGCGCCTGCGGGCGGTCGGACTCGGGCCGCCCGCTCGCGACCAGCTCGAGCTCGAGGTCGGCGGCGCCGAGCCGCGACGGCGACGGCTGCGGGCGGCGGTGCGCGAGGTCCGCGCTGCGCAGGGCGCCGAGGCGCTGCTGAAGATCCTGCCCGTCGACGGCGCCTCCCGGGTGCCCGAGCGCTGGGCGCTGCTGACCCCCTACCCCGAACTCTGATGCCGGGGGTCCGACGTCTCTACGCCCCCCGGCGGGTGGCGGTCCGCACCGACCCCCGCGGCGCCCCACTGCTGATCGAGGGAGCGACAGTCGAGGCCGTGCGCGAGGAGTGGCTGGTCGAGGACCGCTGGTGGACGCCGCAGCCGCTGCGCCGCCACTACTTCGAGCTGGCGATGGAAGACGGCCGCGCCCTCACCGTCTTCCGCGGCGCCGGCGCCCAGCGCTGGTACCGGCAGCGGGCCTAGGGGCTCAGGGGTTGGTTATCGATGTATGTCGAGCTGCACGCCCACTCCGCCTTCTCCTTCCTCGACGGCGCCTCGACCCCGCTGGAGCTGGCGGCCGCGGCCGCGTCCCACGGCTATCCCGCCTTCGCCCTCACCGACCACGACGGCGTCTGGGGCTCGATGGAGTTCGCCCATGCCTGTCGGGGGTTTGGCATCCGGCCGATCACGGGAGCCGAGTTGACGGTGCGCTGTGGGCCGGCGGGTCCTGACCCCGATTTGGTCCCACCGTCCCTCGCATTTGGCGAGGGACGATCCCCCAAATCGGCGCCACCCACCGGCAGAGACGTTCACGTGACTCTGTTGGTCGAAGACGAGACCGGATACCGGAATTTGTGCAGATTGCTGACTGCCGCCCATTCGCATACCCGGGACAACACGCCGCGCCAGGCGACCCAGCCGTGGGCGACGATCGAGCAGGTGGAAGAACACGCGGAGGGGTTGATCTGCCTCTCGGGGTGCGCCCGCGACGGCGCGGTCGCCGGGGCCTTCGAATGCGGCGACACCGCCGCCGGCGAGCGCCTCGCCCGGCGGCTGCTCGGCGCCTTCGGCCGCGACCGCTTCCGGATCGAGCTGCAGCGTCCTTACTGGCGCCGCGACCGCGCCCGCAACCGCTGGCTGGCGCTGCTGGCCGAGCGGCTCGACGTCCCCTGCGTCGCCACCGGCAACGTTCACTCCCACGACCGCCGGCGGGCGCCGCTGCAGGACGCCCTGGTCGCGATCGGCCTCTGCGAGACCCTGGAGGAGTCCGAGCCGCGCCGCCGCGGCAACTCGACCTCGGCACTCACCTCGCCGGGTGCGATGGCAGCCCGCTTCGCCGAATACCCCGAGGCGGTCGCCGAGACCGAGCGGATCGCCGAGCGGCTGCGCTTCGACCTCACCGAGCAGCTCGGCTACCGCTATCCCGGCAGCGAGGATCCGGGCGCCGACGCCGAGCTCGCCCGCGTCTGCAACCACCACCTCGGCGAGCGCTACAGCGGCAACGCCCGCCTCCTCGAAGCCGAGTGGCGGCTGCAGGAGGAGCTGGCGATCATCCGCAAGCTCGGCCTCTCCGGTTTCTTCCTCCTCCACCGCGATCTGCTGGAGCTGGCGCGGGAGGTCGCCGCCGAGGTGCGCGGTCCGGAGTCGGCGCGTGGGGTGCTGCCGCCGGGGCGGGGGCGCGGCTCCAGCGTAAGCTCGATCGTCTGCTACCTGACCGGCCTCTCCCACGTCGACCCGGTCGAGGCCGACCTCTTCTCCGGCCGCTTCCTCAACGAGGAAACGACCTCGATGCCGGACATCGACCTCGACTTCCCGCGCGACATCCGCGAGGTGCTGATCCCGCGCGTGCACGAGCGCTACGGCCACGAGCACTCGGCGCTGGTGGCGGCCTTTCCGACCTACCGGCCGAAGGGCGCGGTCCGCGATCTCGGCAAGGCGCTGGGGCTGCCGCCGGCGGAGATCGACAAGGTGGCGAAGACGGTCGGCTTCTTCGAGGGCGGGGCGGAGATCGAGCGCAACCTCGTCGCCGCGCTCGGGGCCGAGCGGGCGAAGGAGCCGCGCTGGCGGGCGCTGCTGCCGCTCGCCGTCGAGATCATGGGCCTGCCGCGCCACTCCTCCCAGCACCCGGGCGGGATGGTGATCTCGACCCGGCCGCTCGTCGACGTCTGCCCGGTCGTGCCGGCGGCGATGGCCGGGCGGCAGACGGTCCAGTGGGACAAGGACTCCTGCGCCGACGCCGGCTTCCTCAAGATCGACCTGTTGGGGCTGGGGATGCTCTCGGCGGTCGAGCGCTGCGTCGAGGAGATCGGCCAGGCCCGCGGCGAGCGCCTCGACCTCTCGCGGATCCCGCTCGACGACGAGGAGGTCTACGAGTCGATCCGCGCCGCCGACACCACCGGCGTCTTCCAGATCGAGAGCCGGGCGCAGATGCAGATGCTGCCGCGGACCCAGCCGCGCGACCTCGACGACGTCATCGTCCAGGTGGCGCTGGTGCGGCCGGGGCCGATCCAAGGCGGCGCGATCCACCCTTATATAGAGAGGCGCAAGGCGCTCCGCGAGGACCCCGGCTTCAAGATCCCCTACGAGCACCCGCTGCTGGAGCCGGTGCTAGAGGAGACGCTGGGCACGATCGTCTTCCAGGAGCAGGTGATCGAGGTGGCAATGGCGCTCTCGGGCTTCAGCTCCTCGGAGGCGGAGGGGCTGCGGCGGGCGATGAGCCGCAAGCGCTCCGAGGAGGCGATCCGCGAGCACCACCAGCGCTTCTGTGCCGGCGCCGCCGCCAACGGCGTCTCCGAGGAGATCGCCGAACGGGTCTGGAGCCAGATCCAGGGCTTCTCCGGCTTCGGCTTCCCGAAGGCGCACTCGGCCGCCTTCGGCCTGCTCGCCTACCAGTCGGCCTGGCTGCGGATCCACTACGGGCCGGAGTTCCTCTGCTCGCTGCTGAACGAGCAGCCGATGGGCTTCTATCCGCCCGACTCGCTCGTCCACGAGGCGCAGCGTCGCGGCATCCGCGTGGCGGCGGTCGACGCCAACCGCAGCAAGGTCCTCTGCCACGTCGAATCGCCGCGCAGCACAGAGGTGCGGGGCGGCCTGCAGGTGCGGATCGGGCTCGGCTACGTGAAGGGCGTGAAGAAGGAGGAGATGGAGGCGCTGGTGACCGAGCGCGAGCGCGGCGGTCCTTATAAGGGGATCGCCGAACTGGCGTCGCGGTCGGGGGCAGGCCTGCAGAGCCTGGAACGACTCGCCTGGGCGGGAGCGCTCGACGGTATCCCCGTCGGCTCGGGCAGCGAGCGCCGCGAGGCGCTGTGGCGGGTCGGCGTCACCGCCGCCGGCAGGCTGAAGAAGAGCGGCACCCAGCTGGCGCTGCCGATGGAGCCGCCCGAGCCGCCCGAGCTGGAGCCGCTGGGCGAGTGGGGGAGGCTGATCGCCGACTACCGCTCGACCGGGATGACGGTCGAGAAGCACCCGATGAAGCTCCTGCGTCCCACCCTGGACCCAAACCTAGCCCGCACCTCCGACCTGAGCCTGCTCAACCACGGCTCCACCGTCGAGGTAGCGGGCATGGTCACCGCCCGCCAACGCCCCGAGACCGCCAACGGCATCACCTTCCTCCTCCTCGAGGACGAGCGTGGCTCCGTCAACCTAGTAGTCCCGCCCCCCGTCTTCGACCGCCACCGGCCCCTGGTCCGCAGCGCCCCCCTCCTCCGAGCCCGCGGCCGCCTCGAGCGCCGCGAAGGCACGGTCAATGTCGTCGTTAACGACCTGGCGCCGCTGCAGAAGCTCGCGCAGCCGGTGTCCCGAAAGCCGCGTGAGCTAGCCGTCGCCGAGCTGCGGGAGGTGGCCCCCGCTGGCCACAGCTTCGGCCGCCGCGGTCGCTAGACGCGCAGGACGATCGTGCCCTATGCTCGACGGGCTGAGCGCGCTGCCGATTCCCGCCGTGCGCCGCCCGTCTTTCCGGCATCTCGACGCTGGACCGCCTCACTTGACGGCGACCGATGAATCTTCCCCAGTCCCGGAGTCTCAACCTGCATGAACACGACTGAGAACGACAGAACCCGCTGGCTTGCCCTTTACGTCCTCTGCGCGGGGATGCTGATGATCGTGCTTGATGCGACGATCGTCAACGTCGCCCTGCCCTCGATTCAGGGCAGCCTCCACTTCTCCCAGGCCAACCTCGCCTGGGTCGTCAATGCCTACATGATCCCGTTCGGGGGGCTGTTGCTGCTGGCCGGACGGATGGGCGACCTGCTCGGTCAGCGCCGCGTCTTCCTGATCGGCCTGGCGATCTTCACCGTCGCCTCGCTGGTCTGCGCCGCCTCGGTCTCGCAGGAGATGCTGGTCGGCGCCCGCTTCGTGCAGGGGATCGGCGGGGCGATGGCCTCGGCGGTGATCCTGGGGATGATCGTGACGATGTTCCCCGAGCCCGCGGCACAGGCGAAAGCGATCGGGGTCTACGGCTTCGTCGCCTCGGCCGGCGGCTCGATCGGCCTTCTGCTCGGCGGCGTCCTCACCGACGCGATCAGCTGGCACTGGATCTTCCTCATCAACCTTCCGATCGGGATCGCCACCGCCTACCTGGCGACGCGGCTGGTCGCCAACCCGAAGGGGATCGGCCTCAGCGAGGGCGCCGACTTTCCCGGCGCCGCCCTGATCACCGGGGCGCTGATGCTCGGCGTCTTCACGATCCTGCGGATCGAAGCCTGGGGCTGGAACGACCCCCGCATCTTCGTCCTCGGGGCGATCTCGCTGGCGCTGCTCGGGCTCTTCTTCCACCGGCAGGCGACGATCGCCAACCCGCTGATGCCCCTACGCCTCTTCCGCTCACGCAACGTCGCGGGCGCGAATGCCCTGCAGGCACTGCTGGTCGCCGGCATGTTCGGGATGTTCTTCCTCGGCGCGCTCTATCTGCAGAAGGTGCTCGGCTACAGCCCGCTCAAGGTCGGGTTCGCCTTCCTGCCGACGACCCTGGTGATGGGCACCCTCTCGCTCGGCTTCTCGGAAAAACTGATCATGCGCTTCGGGCCCCGCACGACCCTGATCCCGGGCGTCTGCATGGTCGTCGTCGCGCTCCTCCTCTTCGCCCGCACCCCGGTCGACGCGAACTACTTCGTCGACCTGCTGCCGCCCTTCCTACTGATCGGCGTCGGCGTCGGCACCTCGTTCCCGGCGATCATGACCCTGGCGATGTCGGGCGCGACCCCCGAGGACGCCGGCCTTGCTTCCGGGTTCGTCAACACCAGCATGCAGGTGGGTGGTGCGATCGGCCTGGCGGTCTTGGCGACGCTATCCGGCGAGCGCACGAAGAGCCTGCTCGCCGACGGCGAAGGGCACCTCCAGGCGCTGACCTCCGGCTACCACGTCGCCTACCTGGTCGGCGCCGGGCTGGCGGCAATCGCCGTCGCGATCGCGGTCTTCGTCTTGCGGGCGCCGCGGCCGCAGGAGATGCCCATACCTCAGCCGGAGAACGAGCCGGAGCCGGTTCTCTCAGAGGCCGGCTGAGCCGACTACTCGGCGGTACTTAAATCTCACCGGCCGGCGGCCGATGAGGAGGTATGGCGGCGAAACCATCCCTCTCGTCGGCCGCGATGCCGGCCTTCGCCGAAGCGCCCGACGAGCGGGCGCGGATGGGGAGGATCTCGGGGGTCCTCTGGATCCTTGCCTCCTTCATCACCGTCGCCAGCTGTTACCTGCCGGGCGCCCAGCACGTGCCGATGGGCTGGGTCTTCGCACTCAGCGGGTGCTTCTTCCTCTACGGGGTGGCCTCGGCGCTCGGCTGGCTGCGCTGGGACCGCGCCTCGATGCAGACCTTGGGCGTCGGGATGGTCCTGACGATCCCGGTGATCGGTCTCGGCATCTACTTCACCGGCGGCGCGATGAGCTTCGTGCAGCCGATGCTGGTCACCACCCTCCTCTATGCCGCCTTCTTCTTCCCGGCGCGGTGGGCCTGGCCGCTCTCGATCGAGCTGATCCTCGTGGCCGGCACTCCGATCGTCTATGACGGCAACGCGATCGAAGAGGCCTTCTTCCCGCACTACGTCGCTCTGGTCGCCGGCTTTCTCTCGGCGACCTGGGTCCTCGTCGGGCTGAGGAAACGGCTGCTCGAGGCAGAGCTCCACCACCGCGACATCGCCCACCGCGACCCGCTCACCGGGGTCGCCAACCGCCGCCAATTCGACGCCGTGCTGCAGGGGGAGATCGCGGCCCGCGCGCACCCCCGCGGCGGCCGGCGCACGAGCGACGAGAGCCCGCTCGCCCTGCTGCTCCTCGACCTCGACGACTTCAAGGGGATAAACGACAACCACGGCCACCCGGTCGGCGACGCGATCCTCCGCCAGGTGGCCGAACGCGCCCAGTCGATCCTGCGATCCAGCGACACCCTCGCCCGCATCGGGGGTGACGAGTTCGCGATCGTCGCCCCCGGCGTTCGCGCCGACGCCGTCCGCAACCTCGCGCAGTTTGTTTGCGACGCAGTCAGCACCCATTACTCCGACGACCGGACCCCGATCCCCTCAGCCTCGATTGGGTGGGCCATATTCCCCGAGGACGGACAGGACTTCGAGACCCTGATGAACACGGCCGACGAGCGGATGCTGAGCCGCAAGCACACAGGAGGTCAGGCTGCTTCTGCCAGGTACAACTCGCAAGGTGACCTACCCACTGGACTCGTCACTGACCTCTGAGCGTTCCCTAGCCGGTCGAACTGAAGGCGAGCGACCACAAGGTTCATCTGCGTTTCCGGTACTACCTATGCCCCCCGCCATCCTGGTCAAAGCACGCATGCAGTTAAGCCGTATGCTTGCGCGGATTTATCAGCTGCTTCGAAGGGGTTGCTCTCGATCAATCTGGTCGGATCGTTCTCCGCGACCCTTAGAGCTGCTTCATAGCTAGCCACGAGGTTCTGCACCTGCTGCTCGTCGCCGGACGGTGCGCCGAGATTACGAAGTTCATTCGGCACTTCTTCATACACGGGAATCACGACGTTTTGGGCCAGGTAGGCAAGGCTCTTTGCCCGCGAACTATTGCCCAGATTGGCTCCCGCGCTTTCTAGGTTGTGTTGGACGGCCCGGTCTTTTTCGCGAAGAGCCTTTTCGCAGGCTCGGTTTCCTTCGGCGATGAACCGAGCCTTCGTCACACCCTGATCCGTCATACCGATTTCATCTCCGCCCCCGCAACCAGCAAGAAGGGCAAGAGCAGCGAGGCTCCAAACGAGATGTGCCCGAAGTCTTAGCCGACGCCTCACAGCCCACAGTCTAACAACTGCGACTACTCAGGAACAGTCAAACCCTACCGCATGACAGGTATTTCTGGGTGACAATTGTCGCGTAACTCTTCTCTCAGTCGGCCAAAGCAGGTGAAAGAACCACACGATCAAATTGCCGACTGGTCAAGCCAAGAACCCAAAGCCGTCCTGGCGCGCAGAGGGCTTGACGCAAAGACCCTGATGCGTATAAAACAGCTGACCAGTTCGCTGAACCCGAGCGAACACCAAATGCCCCGAGGCGGATCCGTAGACCGAGCCGCCCCGGGGAAATCGAAAACCGAGCCATGCTCGGTGGGAAGGAATTATCTCACATGGCAAAGAAGATCCTCGCGATCTGCGCGGCGCTGATTGCTCTCGCTGCGGTTCCGGCTGTAGCCTCGGCTTCGCCGGAACTGCAGACCTCCGGCGGCACCAAAGTCGCCGTCGGCACCGCGATTAAAGGAACCAACAACGGCAACACCATCCTGACAAGCTCGTTCGGCAATGTGACCTGCACGAGTTCGACCCTGGAAGGGAAAGTCACGGAAAACAGCGGTACCAGCATCAAGGGCGAAATCAGTACCGCCACCTACACCGGCACCGGCCCCTCGAGCCGCTGCACGACCACGCTCATCGGGCTCAACGGCCAGAATCTCACGGCGCAGGTGACAGTCCAGAACCTGCCCTATGAACTGGTCTCGACATCCGGCGTCGACCGAGCGGACATCCAGGACCCGACGGCCCTGAAGTTCACGTTCGACCTGTTCGAATCGACCGGTACCTCTGCCGGCAGCTGTACCTTCGAAAGGACCGCGGCAGAAGGCGGTATCGTCTCCAGCTACGAAACAAACAAATCGCCGCTTGAACTAACGGTGATTGAAAACAACGTGTTTAAACGCGTTTCAGGCACCACCCTGTGCCCCTCGACCGGCACCTTGGATGCGAAGTACATTCTTCGTACCAGCACCGGTGGGGAACTCAAGATCGTCTAAGTCAGCGATCTCCGATTTCCACGCGGCCGCCTCAAGGCGGTCGCGTGCGTTTTCCAGCGCAGGAAGACTCGTGCCAGTCCGGTCCTGGTGACCCGCTAGGTGACTGGCTATGAGGGTCGCTCGAGGTCATACCGACGACATGCTCAAGGAACATGCGCGGAGGTTGTCACTCGCAGACTGAGTCTCGGACCTTGACAAGGGTCAACTGACACTTCACGGTGGCGGCAGGGAACACGGAGACCCGCACGGTCTCTTCGTCGGACAGCCGATAAGGAGTGCAGGGGATGAGATTGCTAGGTAATGAGGTGCCGCTTGCGCGGCGAGCCAAGGCTCTCGCAGCAATGTTGTTCTGCGGGCTTGGAATAAGCGTGGTGGGTGCTCCGCCACCGTCGAGTGCCGCCTCCTGTCCGAACGAAGCTTTCCGGGGCGGATGGTCAGCGCACCTGCCCGACTGCCGAGCCTATGAGCTCGTGACGCCCCCTAATATGAACGGACGGGTTCCGCGAACCATCGAATCGGCCATCGCCTACAACCTTTTTCCTACGGAACTCGCCTCCCCTGTTCGGAACAGCATCCTATTCATGACGTCCGGCGGACCCTTGAGCGAGCCGAGCGGCCCCAACGGTACGTACGACATCTATGAAGCGGTCCGTGGTTCGTCGGGCTGGGAGACGGTCAGGAGAGTGAGCCCATCAGGAGAGCAAGCAGTTTTCCCAAATGCCGGAGGAGTCTCCTCTGATCATTGGTACGACTTAACCAACGCGGTGAAAATTCAAGAGGGTTCAGGAGGTAGTCTGAGCGAAGAAGGGGTATCGAACTACCTCGGCAACCCGGATGGCTCGTTCGAGCTCGTTGGCATGGGGAGCCTTGGGACCGAACGCTTTGCTCAGGGACGATTCATCGGCCCAGGTGGTGAGCACATAATCTTCACGACGGGTACCGGGGGCTGGTGCTCATTGAGTGAACCGTGTCCGATTAACCAGCTTGAGCCAAATGCTCCGCCGTCAGGCACTGCAGCTGTGTACGATCGGAGTCCCGACGGACCCACGCGCGTGGTCTCCCTCCTTCCGGGAAACCAGACGCCTCAGGCGGAGGAAAACGCAGAATACGCTGGTTCTTCGGACAATGGGGATGTCATTGCGTTCAAGATTGCCGGCAAGCTCTACGTGCGGGTCGGTAACGCCAGAACCGAGGAAGTAACCGCCGACTTTTCGGCCTTCGCCGGCATCTCGCAAGACGGTAGAAGGGTCCTCTATCTCCGTGACGGGAACATTTTCACGTTCGACGTCGGATCGGAAGTAACTTCTCAGGCAAACTCGAGCGAAGACGCAGAAGTGGTCAATGTCTCGGCGGACGGGTCCCACGTCTACTTCGTCTCGCGGAGCCAGCTTGTCGGTTCAAGCGGAGCGATCGGCGAACCCAACCTTTACCTGTGGACTCCTGCCGACGATGCAACGGAGTTCATCGCCACGCTTTCCCCGCAGGACGTCGAAGGGCTCCCAAGCCTGACCAGCTGGGTTTCATGGGTAGTTGACCCTGAAAATTCTTCCCATGGCCCCGGTGCTGACCCGTCTCGGACGACCCCGGGTGGCGACATCCTGGTCTTCGAGTCCAGAGCGCAGCTGACGGGTTATCCCACTGAAGGACACATCACCATCTACCGCTATGACGCCGACGCACAGACCATTGCTTGTGTCTCATGCAACTTCGCCGCTACCCAGAGCACGGCCGACGCACGCCTGGAGAACGCTTTCGAAATGGGATTCCCGATCGTGATCCACAATCTGAGCAATGACGGCCACTTGGTGTTCTTCGAAACGCCTGAGGCGCTTGCCAGTGCGGATACGGATGAAGGAAATGACATCTACGAGTGGTCGTCAGACGCGGATGGCCCGACCCTGATCTCATCGGGACAGACGGCCGCCTCATTGGTAGGCGACAACACGATCTTTGGAGTTACCCCGACCGGAAGCGACGTGATCTTCAGGACGAAAGACGCGCTCTTATCAGCCGCGGCGCCCGGAGCCCCAGCGCTCTACGATGCCCGCGTCGGCGGGGGCTTCCCATCGGCCCCCTCATTCCAGGAGTGCGCCGGAAGCGACTGCCAGGAAAGACCTGCCGCGGGAGCCCCGGACCTTTCCTCGCCCAAGTCGAGCACTTTCTGGGGGAGGGGCAATGTCGGCAGGGCCAGGCATCGCTGCGGTCGTAGGCAGGGGAACAAACACCACCGTCGGAATTGCCGCGGAAAACATCGCAAGAAACAGCGACATCAGTCAGGTCGCGTTTCGAGGGGGACGAAATGACATCTGCAGGAAGTCTACGATTCGCCAGGCGGGCTTTCATCTGCACCTTCGCGGCATTTGCGCTGCTCGCCGTCGCCTCCCGAGCAGACGCTGCAACGGAATTCGACGAATTCGGCTTTGCCAGCGTTAGCGCCTCGGAGTCGACGAGCCTTGCAGGTGCTCATCCGGACCTGACCACGAAATTCGTCTTTAACAACAAAGAACATCCTGAGATATCTCCAGGAGCTTTGATCTCAAGTGGCCGGGCCGAAAATATCGGGGCCGAACTTCCACCTGGGCTGACCGGAAACCCGGACGCGGTGCCACGGTGCAGCACCTTCGACTTCACCAACGCGTTCCGATGCCCTGTTGACTCGCAAGTAGGGACGGTGACGGTGCTGCTGAGCGGCAATGCCGAAGGCCAAACCATGACCGAGCCGCTTTTCAACCTCGAGCCGGCGCATGGACGAGATCAAGTCGCCCGCCTCGGGTTCCCCGCGCTCTTCTACCCGACTTACATCGATATCAGTGTCCGCACCGGAAGCGATTACGGAATCATGGCGACGGTCCACCAAGCAAGCGGCCAGGCTCCATTGATCTGGGCCAAAACCGAACTCTGGGGTGTGCCTGCTTCTCCTTTGCACGACCCACAGAGGCTCAGCGCATTCGAAGCAATACTTTGTGGAGGCGCTGGAACCGCCTGCTTCCGGGAGCCTCCTAACAATGGACTCGAATTCCCGAACTATCGGGAAAGTGGGCTTACGCCAAGACCGTTCCTCACCAATCCGACGGCGTGCGAGAACCAGGAAGTGCGATATTGGGCGACGAGCTACCAGTTGCCGGGACAGGTATTCCGGGCGGCTACCGAACTGACGCCGATCACCGGCTGCGAAGAACTGAGCTTCGCACCTCAATTCGAGGTGGATCCGAGCAGTCATGCGGCTGGAGCTCCGACGGGTCTGAAAGCTGCGCTCTGGCTGCCGCAGAACGATGCAGTCAACCTCCGAGCCACTTCTGCTCTGCGCAAAGCTAGGGTCACGCTGCCTGAAGGAATGACTATCTCCTCGGCCGGTGCGAATGGACTCGAAGGCTGCTCGCCCGAGCAGGTGGCACTAGGTCGGGAAGTCGAATCGAATTGCCCCGACGCAGCAAAGCTGGGAAGCGCCACGCTTGTCTCGCCGGCCTTGCCGGAACCGATCCATGGGTCGATCTATCAGCGTACGCCGGAACCAGGCAATCTCTTCCGCCTCTGGTTGGTGACGGACGAATTTGGCCTCCACCTCAAGCTGCCGGGTCAAATTACGGCTGATAAGCAGACCGGCCGTCTTACCGTAGTCTTTGATGAAACTCCGCAACTGCCGGTGGAAAAGGTCGAGCTCAGTTTCAAGGGCGGGCCCACTGCGCCGTTGAAGAACCCCAATTCGTGTGGGACGCATCGGGCGGACTATGAATTCATCCCATGGTCGGGCTCGCCACCGGTGGTCGGTGAAAGCCAGATGGTGATCGATGTCGGCTGTGACGCCACCAGCGGGTTCGCTCCTAGCGTCTCCGCGGGGGTCAGCAACCCGGTGGCGGGCAGTTTCTCGCCGCTGATTGTCGGTGTGACTCGACCGGACGGCGATGACAATCTCGCAGCCTTCGATCTTGACTTCCCCTCCGGAATGCTGGCGAAGCTGAAGGGCGTGCCACTCTGCCCAGATCTGGCTGCTGCAACTGCGAATTGCCCCGCTGACTCGCAGATCGGCACTATGGCCGTCGCCACGGGCGCCGGTTCGGAGCCCCTCTGGATTCCCCAGCCGCATAAGGCGCCCACCGCCATCTATCTGGCCGGGGCTTATGGAGGTGCGCCTAACAGCGTTGTCGTCACGGTGCCAGCGCAGGCGGGCCCGTTCGATCTTGGCACGGTGGTTGTTCGCGCCACGCTTTCGGTGGATCCGGATACGGCTCGGGCGAGCGTCAAGACCGATCCACTTCCGCAGATCCTCGAAGGAGTGCCGGTGCTCTATCGGACGGTGCACGCCCAGATCGATCGAGATCACTTCGCGGTTGCGCCTACCAACTGCCGAGCTATGACGGTCGATTCGACGGTAACCTCGGTGCGTGGCGCAGTGGCTCATCCAAGAGATCGCTTTCAAGTAGGCGACTGCGCAGCGCTCTCCTTCCATCCCAAGCTGAGATTGAAGCTCCGAGGGGGTACCAAGCGCGGCGATCATCCCGCACTCACCGCGACTCTCACGACCGGAAAGAACGAAGCGAATATTCGGGGAGCCTCGGTTGCTCTTCCCCATGCCGAGTTCTTGGCGCAGGAACACATCGGGACCATCTGCACGCGCGTGCAGTTTGCGCAGGACAGCTGTCCGAAGGACTCCATATATGGATACGCGAAAGCGACGACTCCGTTGTTAGCGGCCCCGCTAAAAGGCCCCGTCTACCTGCGCTCCTCGAACCATGAGCTCCCGGATCTGGTAGTGGCCCTGCATGGTCAGTTCGACATAAATCTCCACGGGCGGATCGATTCGGTTCACGGAGGGCTGCGCACGACGTTCACGTCGGTGCCTGACGCTCCGGTGACGAAGTTCATCCTTAAGATGAAGGGGGGAAAGAAGGGCCTTTTGGTCAACTCTCAGGATATCTGCGCCGGAAACCCCGAGGCGGTGGTCAAGATGGCTGGCCAGAACGGGAGGGCTACGACCGTCAGCCCGGCGCTACGTGCTCCCGGCTGTCGCAGGAGATAACCGGCCCGAGGCAGGAGAGAGCCTGACCCACTACAAGGTCAAGCTCTGTCCGCCAAAGCGGCCGACTCGAGCACGCCGAGCAGCTGCGTCACCCGGCAGACCAGCAGCCGCTCCTCGTCGACCTCGACCCAAACGCCTGCCGCCGAGGGGAAGACCACATGGTCGCCCGGCGCCACCGGCATCTCGACCCCGGCGCCCGCCCACCAGTCGAGCCCCGGCCCGATCGCGAGCACGATCCCCTGCTCCGGGGGTGGCTCGTGGGTCCCAGGCGGCACCACCAGTCCCGACCGCCGTACCCGATCTTGGTCGAGCTCCTTGATCACAACCTGGTCGAACAGCGGCCGCAGCTTGTGGCGGACGGACTCGGTCGGGTCGGGTCGTTGCGCGGTGCCCATCAGGCTTAAGTCTGCCTGATCCGGGGGACTAGGATCGGCAGATGCAGCCGGAGAAGAAGCCGATCAACTGGCGCGCCTGGCTGGTCGGCATCCTCAGCGCCCTCGTCCTCATCGTCGCCCTGCAGAATTCGCAAGAAGTCAGCTTCGAAGTTCTCTTCGCCAGCTTCAACGCGCCGCTGATCGTGGTGATCCTGCTGGCGACGGCGATCGGGGTGCTGATCGGCTACATCGCCCCGCTCGTGCGGAGACACCGGCGCGAAGAGAAGCTCTAAAACGGGCTAGGCGACCACAGCACCTCGTGGAGCTTCTCCAACGTGTCGCTGACCAGTTGCCCTTCGCCCCCGATCAGGACCTTTCGCGGCTCGGCGTCGAGGATCGCCGGGATCCAGGTCGCGATCTTCCCTCGCGCCCAGGCGTCTTCTGACTCGGCAGGGGGCGAGCAGCTGTGGAGGGTCCCGTCCTCTTCGACTTCGGCCCAGACGATCTCGCCTTCCGAGCCCGCCGGCTCGTCCTCGCGCAGCACGCACAGCTTCATGCTCTTGCCGCTATGCCCCTCGACGACGGCCAGCGGCAGTGCCGTTTTCAGCGCCGTCGCCATCTCCTCCGCCGTCATCCCTTCTTCGTCCTCGGCGACCACATGGTGATGACGCCAGCGAGCGATCCCGACGATCAGCCCCATCGTCCCCCGCGTCTTCTCGGTCAGGGAGTAGTAGCGTCGACGACCAGGGCCCTGCGACTCGCCGAGAAGCCCGGCGGTCTTGAAGAGTCCCGCCCGGCGGTTGACCTGGTGGTAGCTGAGACCATGAGGGCCGCGTGCGAGTTCGGTGGGCGAGCGAGGATCGCAGCTAAGATCCTCGATCATCCCCGTCTCCCAGAGGTCAGCCAGAAGCCCCAAAGCCGCCCAAGCGTGGGCGTCGATCCGACCGTCGGGCAGCCGCGTCATCGAAGCGTCGGCGAAGCGGTTGACGAGCTCGTAGAGCTCGGCGCCGCACTCCTCGGTGAGCGTGTGCACGACCTTCGACGGAACCCCCGGCTCCTCTTCGCGTTCGACGACTTCGAGTTCGGCGAGCTTGCCGGCGTAGCGGTAGATCGTCCGCGGCGCGTAGCCGGGAACCCGCTCGGTCAGTTCCTTCGTCCGAAGTGGCCCTTCTCCGAGCGCCATCAGGATCGCACCGGTCGCCCCGGCGCTGAGGAGCCGTAAGACATCGGCCGTGGACGCTCCGGCTACGCAAGCGCCCTCCTCTTGTGCCGGTTGCGCTTCGATATCGGAAAAGCCAGTCGTCATCGACAAGTCCTCCTGCGTTGGGGGCTAGGTGCGGCGACTGGTCTCCAATAGGTACCCGCAAAGCTTCTTCATAAGCATCGGCGGCGGCAGAGGCAGCATGGCGCTTGATCTTTTAAGCTTTCTTGCGCAATTGGGGACGGCAAGAGAGGGAGAGGGAGATGAGCGTCCTTCAGGACGAGATTCCGCAGGACTGGTACGCGACCGCCTTCACCGGCATGAGCGCGGAGATGGCTTGGACCGAACGGACCGAGTCGGAAATTAAGCGAGCCTTGACGATGCTGCGCCCGCAGGGCGGCGAGCGGATCCTCGACCTCGCGTGCGGCACCGGCCGCCACTCGCTGGAGCTGGTCCGTCAGGGATTCTCCGTCGTCGGCGTCGAGATCGGCGAGGAACTGGTGGAGATCGCCCGCAAGCACGCCGAGGAGCAGGGGCTCGAGGCGGAGTTCATCCAGGGCGACCTCCGCGAGCTCGACTTCGACGGCGAGTTCGACATCGTCCTCAACCTCAACGACGGCGCCGTCGGCTACTTCGAGACCGACGAGGAGAACCACCGCACCTTCGAGGTGATCGCCCGGGCGCTGAAGCCGGGCGGGCAGAACCTGATCCAGGTCCCGAACGTCCTCTACGCCCGTGCCCACCTGCCCCAGCGCTCCTGGATCCCCAGCTCGACCATGGTCGAACTCGTCGAGCACCGCTGGAACAAGAAGGACCGCTACATGGAAGGGGCGATGATCCCGGTCAAGTTCGGCGAGGTGATCAAGAACCTCGACAAGCGGATCGAATTCCGCCAGCGCCTCTACACCGTCGACGAGCTGCGCGACCTCTACACCTCGGTCGGGATGACCCTCGAGCGCGTCTTCCACGGCAACGGCCGGCCGAAGGAACCGACCGACTCTCAGTTCGAGATCTTCGTCGGCGCAAGGAAGGGCTAGGCGGCCACAGCGCCTCGCGCAGGTACGCCGAAAACGTCGCCGTCAGCCGCTCTTCGCGCCGGATCCTCAGGATTGTCCCGATCTTGAGACTGATCACCATAAGGTACCCGCGAGTCCGCCGGTATCCATTGGACGTAGCCAGAAACGCCCTAAAATACTCGGGTTTCTTTGTGCTAGTTTGGACCCGTTGTCGAGTTTCGGACCGGTCGAGGAAGAGGGGGCCTCAAGATGCGTGCCGGCGCAAATGGATTGTCCCTGCTGTCAGTCCCGCTGAACGTTCACCTACTCTGCGCTCTGGAGGAAGAGGAGCGCTCGCTGGGCGACCTCAGCCACGCGGTGGGGCTGCCGCCGGCGAGCACGATGCGGGCCTATCTCCGCACTTTGGGCGAGTGGGGCCTGGTCGACCGGAGACAGGAGACGACCTTTCCAGGCTCGGTGGGATACGCGCTGACGGAGTCGGGCGAAAAGCTCGTCCAGGTCGGCCAGGTGCTCCAGGATTGGCTGAAGGATGCCCCCAATGGAGGTATGGCGCTTGGGAGTCCGGGGGCAAAAAGCGCGGTGAAAGCGCTGGTGGACGGCTGGGATGCGGCGATCGTCCGCGCCCTCGCGGCACGTCCCTGCACGCTGACCGAGCTCGGCCGGCTGATCCCTCGGATCAGCTACCCCACCCTTGAGCGCCGAGTGACCGCGATGCGGAAAGTCGGCCAGATCGAGGGGCGGCGCGATGGGAATGGACGCGGGACTCCGTACAGGGCCACCGGATGGTTGCGTCGCGCCGTTACCCCGGTGATTGCGAGCGCCGCCTGGGAGCGCCGCCATTCCCCCTCTCGCACCGCTCCGCTCGGTCGTCTCGAGATCGAGTCGGCACTCCTCCTCGCCCTGCCGCTGCTGCGCCTGCCGACCGACCTGTCCGGCTCCTGCCGCATAGCCGTCGAGCTGCGCGGAGGCGGCGAGCAGCGATACGCAGGCGCGACCGTGGCAGTCGAGGATGGCGAGGTCCGCGCCGGCGGCCGGCTCGGCGGCGATGCAGAGGCCTGGGCCACCGGCACTGCGCATGATTGGTACCGATGGCTCAACGGCGGTCATGAAGAGGTCGAAATCGGCGGCGATCACCGGCTGCCTATGGCGCTGGCCGACGCAGTCCGCGAGGCGCTGGTGCCGGGCCAGCGCGTCTGACCGCCGGAGTAGCCACGGCCTCATGCAGGGCACAGATACGCGCACCGCACGGATTGCTCAGACGATATTTGCAGGGACTTTCAACCAAATAACAAGCAGTTCCCATAGGGGGAAGCAGCGTCCACTCCAACTTCCTTGATTGCTCTTCTAAAGCAGATAGGAATTGGGAGGGAAACAACTCCGGCGCAGGGGCGTCGGATTCACAAGGAGAAATACATGAAGCACCTGAAGATCATCGGGCTTGCCGTGATGGCCGCCGCAGCGCTGATGGCGTTCGCCGGCAGCGCCTCCGCGGCGACCTTTACATCGCCGACAGGCACCGAGTACACAGGCGCCCTCAGCGCCAGCTTGGAGGGCTCCGCGCTGCTGAAGGCAGGGTTTGCCGAAGATACATGCACCGAAAGCACCGTCTCGGGCAAATTGACTACCAACAACGAAACCGAAGCCTCTGGGGCGACCGAAAGCGTGTCGTTCACCAAATGCTCACTCACCACGACCACCCTTAGCTCTAAAGGGACCCTGAAAGTCGCCAAAGGGACCCACGCAGTCAGCGGTACCGGCGTGGAAGTAACAGTTTCCGCACTCGGCACCAGCTGCGTCTACGGCCTCGGCGCCGGCACCTCGCTGGGCACGGCGACGAACACCACCGTCAGCGGCGTCGACAAGGTCACACTGGCCATCACCGCCAAACTCGAAAAGATCAGCGGCGGCTTCGCCTGCGCGAACCCCGCAACCTGGACCGCCAACTACATCGTTACAACCCCGACGAGCTCGTTCGTCGACTAGGTCCAGCAGCAGCGTAGTTGGCTCATCTCGAGCGTTTGCGGGCCGCCTTTGGGCGGCCCGCTTTCTGTTCGGCATCTATCTACTTGGTTCGGAGCAAAGGAGAAATAACGTGAAGCACGTGAAGATGCTCGGTCTCCTCGTGATGGCCGCAGCCTCGCTTGTGGCGTCCGCCGCCAGCGCCTCCGCGGCGACCTTCACATCACCGACAGGAACCGCCTACTTCGGCCAGTTCGATCTAACCCTGGAGGGCTCGACACTGATGAAGGCGGGCTTTGCGGAAACTACATGCACCGAAAGCACAATCGGCGGAGAATTTACGACTAACAACGACACCCACGCAACCGGCCCGACCAAAGTAGTCAGCTTTACTAAATGCTCACTCACGACCACTACCCTTAACTCGAACGGGACCCTGACAATCAACAAATCCAATACAGCGGTCTCGGCGACCGGGGTCGAATGGACAATCGCCGCGCTCGGCACCAGTTGCGTCTACGGCTTCGGCGCGGGTACCTCGCTGGGTACGGCGACGAACACCACTGTCGGCGGCGTCGACAAGGTCACACTGGCCATCAAAGCCAGCCTCGGCAAGATCAGCGGCGGCTTCGCCTGCGCGAACCCCGCAACCTTTACGGGCAACTTCATTGTTACAACCCCGACGAGCTCGTTCGTCGACTAAGTTCACATATCAGTGTCGCTGTTCCGCTCATCACCATCTCGAGCGATTGGCGGGCCGCCTCCGGGCGGCCCGCATCTTCCGGCAACGACTCCGGTTAAGCGCCTCTTCGCGATACCGTGGCCGCCAGAGCCGTTCCTCAAGATTGCCCGTTCGGTTTCTTGACAGGCTCGCAGCGATGCCCTAACGTGCCGATTACTGAGGAGGTTCCGGTCAAACACCGTGGACTACCTATGTGGGAGAAATAATCTGTGAGCAGGGGAGTTGTGCGTGAGCAGGGGATTGGGACGTAGCAGTCAATTTGGCTATCTTGGAGTCGGTGCGGCTCTGTTGACGCTCGCTTGGGTCGGGATGCTTCTTTGCCCGCTGGTGGCGAAGGCGGCTGAAGAACACCTGTTCGATCCCGCTATCTCGCTTACCGGCACTTGTGGGACCGAAGCATCTGACGAAGTTCCCGATCCGTGGTGCCCTGGGCCCCCGAGCCCGAGCACCGGGTTCGAAAACCCGAACATCGCGATCGATTCGTTTGGTGACATGTACGTGAGCAGCCACGTGGAAGAAGGAGCGGCTGGGCGCGTGGACGTCTTCAGCCCGCACGGTGACTTCATAACCGAGCTGCAGGTTCCCGGTGCCAGGGCGCTCGCGGTTGACCCGAAGGGAAATCTGTACGTCCACCAATTTGTAGTTGGTGGGGCGCCTCAGGGGGTCGCTTTGTTCAGGCCCAGCACCTACCAGCCTGAATCAGAAGAAATCGCCTATGCAAACGGCGCCGAAGTGGTAACCGAAGGCTCGATGGGCCTTGGGTGCTCCGTAGAGTTCGTCCCTTACGTCGGCCTCGCCGTGGACCCCGTGACTGAACATCTGTTCATCAGCCCCGGAGGGTGCGTAGCCGAATGGAGCTCCGCCGAAGAAGGCCCGGCGTTGCTCGATTCCACTATTGGGGCGGGGGTACTGACGACGAAAAGCAAGTTCGTAGCCGTGGACGCAGCTCATAATCGTCTGTACGTAAGCGATGTGAAAGATGCCTCAAACCAGGAGGAAGGCCTTATCCACGTCTTTGAATTGGAGGCGCCGCACGCCCACCTCGGCAGCCTTGATGGCCATAACACCACCAACGGCCAACTTCTCGCGCGCTCGGGCAAAGACACCCTCGCCGTCGATGAAGAAAGCGGTCACCTTGTCGTATCGGAGCTGGCCAATACCCCGAAGGTCTATGAATTCGGCCTTGGCCTGAATGCCAGCGAAGAAGTTCTCCATACCTACCAATACTCTGGCTTCAAGGCTGCACCGATTCCTCTCCAAGTCGCAGTCGACAACGCCCCGGCGAGCCCTAATCACCGCACCTTCTACGTTCCGTCGGAAGGGAAACTGGACCATACCTTCGCCTTCCGGTACTCAGAAGAAGGGCTCCCCGTAATCGAATCGGCCGCTGCCTCCGGAATTTCCGAATCCGAAGCGGTATTGAACGCCACGATCAATCCCAGTGGTGGAGAAACCAGATATCGCATCGAATACACCTCGGCGCCCAGCGGGTTCGAAGGGGCCGCGCTTGCCGGCTCGGGGATCCTGCCGGCGGGTATCGCGTCGATTCCCGTGGCCGCACCCATCGACGGACTGACCCCTGGGATCACGTACAGGTTCGAGGTCATCGCTGAAAACGGCAGTGGAGCGGATCAGTTCGAAGGCAGTTTCCGTACTTACGATGCTTCACCGCTCGGAGGGCCGTGCCCCAACGATCCTCTGCGGTTCGGTTTTTCGGCGGATCTACCCGACTGCCGCGCATATGAGCTGGTCAGCCCGCCCGATACCAACGGGCGCTCCCCCCACGGAGCCGATGAAACCGGGCTTTACTTTCCGACTCTGCAGGCCTCTCCGGATGGAAACAAGGCTTCTTTCAGAATCGAAGGGGGCACGATTCCAGGATTCGAAGGATCCGGATCATTTACCGGCGATAACTATCTCTCGAGGCGCGGCTCCGATGGGTGGGCTACGGAACTCATTTCTGCCAGAGGGACCGATGCACTCGCTCCCACGCCGGGCGGCCTTTCACCCGACCAGGAATATGCGTTCTGGAAAGGTGAAACCAGCAGCAAAAACCTGCTTCGCAACCCTCAAATTCGCTATCCGGACGGCCACTCCGAGCCGGTAGGACGGGGTAGTCTGGGTATCGATCCGATCGTAGAAGCAAGACTCATCAGCGAAAACGGAGCGCACACGATCTTTAGCACGCTGGCTACGGTTGGGATCCAGCTCGAGCCGAACGCTCCGCCGTCAGGTACGGCTGTCATCTACGACCGTACGCGCGACGAAGTGACCCATGTCGTCTCCCTGTTGCCGGGTGATGTCACCCCGGCCGCTGGGGAAAATGCGGAATACCTAGGGGCCTCCCTCGATGGCGAAGGGGTCGCCTTTCAAATAGGCGGCATCCTCTACCTCCGCCAGCACGACACCGTCACCTACGAAGTCGGCGAAGACTTGACCTACGCGGGCGTCGCCGAAGGCGGCGGACGGGTCTTCTATCTCGAAGGAGGCAACCTGTACGCCTTCGACACCGCCTCCAAAACGGCTATCCAGTTCAGCGAAGGCGGTCACGCTGTTCCAGTCAACATTTCGGCCGACGGGAGTACGGCTTACTTCATTTCAACGGATCGGCTAACCGGGAAAAAACAGAACCCGAGCGGAGCAATCGCCCAAGCCGGCCTGGACAACCTTTACGTCTCCCGCAACGGGCAGCTCAGCTTCGTCGGGACGGTTGAACCCAGTGACGTCGAAGAACCGCTTGGCGCGTCTGGACGTAATGCCGGTTTGGGCTTGTGGCGTGCGGCGGTGCAGAATTCGACGCCGGCTTTGGAGACGTCCCGGTCGACTCGCGACGGAGGGGCGTTGGTCTTCGAGTCGCGGGCGCCGCTTACCGGTGCTGACACGGGCGGGTACAAGATGATCTACCGGTATGACCTTCCTGCTGCGTCGCTGGCTTGCCTCTCGTGCGATCCGACCCGTAGGCCCCCCACGGGCGATGCAAGCCTCCAGTATCTGCCGAGGAAATCTACTGATGAAGAATTGCCGCTCATCGGTGTGGCGACCAGGATCCTGAACATCCGCCCCGACGGCAATAGAGTGTTCTTCCAGAGCGGGGATGCGCTGGTACCGCAGGACGTAGACAACCGTCAGGACGTCTACGAGTGGGAGGCGCAGGGCATAGGCAGCTGCACCAGCCTGGAAGGCTGCGTGTATCTGATCTCCTTCGGCCAGAGCGGCCGCGACGAATTCCTCTTTGCAGTGAGCGAAAGCGGAGACGACGTCTTCTTCCTCAGCGGAAGCCTCCTCTTGGGCAGGGACAAAGACTCGACCCCCTCGGTCTACGACGCGCGGGTCAACGGCGGTTTTCCCGAACTGCCTGCGGCGGCTCCCTGTCAAGGCGAAGCTTGTAAAGGAAGCCTCACCTCACCTCCTGCGTTACCGGCACCTGCGACCCCGAACCTTCACGAGAACGGCAATGTCAGTCAGCGCCACTGTGGGAAGGGGAAGCGAAAGGTACGCCGTCACGGAAAGGTTCGTTGCGTGAAGAAGCGCCACCACCGTCATGCGTCCTCGAAGAAGGGGCAGTCCCGATGACTCGGCGCAGCTTCGCTCAAGCGGTGCTTGCGTTCCTGGCGGCATCTGTCTGGATCGCGGGCTCGGCTGTGCCGGCCGAGGCGGCCGAAGAATTCGACCAGTACGCGGTCGAATCCGTCTCCTCTTCGCTTTCGAGCACCCAGGCCGGAGCGCATGCAGACCTCACGGTCAGCTTTGCCCTCACTCAGAAAGGCGGCGAACCTCACGGGCTGACGCGGGATCTCGACGTAAAGCTGCCTCCCGGCGTGATCGGGAATCCTCAGGGCATACCGCGCTGCAGCCTCGTCGAGCTCGGGGAGGCCCCGTCACAAAGCAATTGTCCGGTTGCCGCCCAAGTCGGCGTCAGCGAAATCACCCTCGGGGGAGGAAATGCCGGCAGCTTTGTCGAGCCGGTCTACAACATGGACCCGCCCGGGGGGGACGTTGTCGCCCGGTTCGGCCTCTTTGCCGGGCTCTACCCGACGGTGATCAACATCCGGGTCAATTCGAGCGACTACAGCCTTACTGCGGCGATCGAAGGGGCCCCTGCAGCCGCCTCACTGATTGCGGCTTCGACCACCTTCTGGGGGGTTCCGGCGGCCCACAGCCACGATTCGTTGCGACTGACCCCCGAAGAAGCAGCGCAGGGAAAACTTCCACCCGGTGGACGAGAAGCAAAACTTGCCGAATCACCCTTCCTCACCAATCCGACCGACTGCACCCTCGAACGTCAGATCACGGTGACCGCAACCAGCTATCAGCTTCCCCAGGATCCGAAGAGCCTGACCGGGTCCTTCCCTGAGATCACCGGCTGTGGTCTTCTCGCCTTCGACCCGGAACTATCGATCACGCCGACGGATAGTGAAGCGGCCGCCCCGACGGGAGTTGACGTCAAGGTGCAGATTCCACAGAGCGAAGAACCCAACACCCTTGGCACCTCGACGTTGAAGAGCGCGCACGTCACTCTCCCGGCGGGGCTGACGATTAATCCGGCGGCGGGCGATGGACTTGCCGCCTGCAGCGACGAAGAAGCCGAGTACGGCAACGACCTCGCCCCCCACTGTCCTGACGCCGCCAAGCTGGGCAGCGCGGAAATCGAGGTGCCGGCGCTCGAACGAACCCTGCAAGGCGCCGTTTATCAGCGCACGCCGGAGCCCGGGCGCCTATTCGGCTTCTGGCTGATTACCGATGAACAAGGCGTCCGCTTGAAGCTTCCGGCGGAGATTCAGGCCAACCCGGTGACGGGTCAGCTGTCTACCGTGTTCGACGGAATCCCCAGCCTGGGGGGGCTACCGCAGGTGCCCTTCAGTGAAATGCGTTTGCACATCTTCGGCGGCCCGCGGGCGCCGCTGGCTACCCCGGCCTCCTGTGGCACCTATCAGAGCCACTTCGTCTTCGCCCCATGGTCGGGCAAGCCGCCCGCAGAAGGGGATGCACCGATGCAGATTTCCTCCGGCTGCGGCAAGGGCAACTTCGCTCCGAAGCTCGTCGCCGGCTCCATTCGCTCGAGCGCCGGGGACTTTTCCCCCTTCAGCTTCACCTTGACCCGGCAAGACGGCGAAGCCAACCCTCGGACGATCGCCGTCCATCTCCCGCAGGGCCTGCTCGCCGAGCTCCGCGGCGTCCCTCTTTGCCCCGACGCCGCCGCTGCCACCGGCGCTTGCCCTATCGATTCGAGGGTGGGCTCGCTTACCGCCGCGGCAGGTGTGGGCGGTGCCCCCCTCTGGATCCCCCAGCCCGGCAAGTCAGGCACCGCCGCCTACCTGGCCGGCCCCTATAAAGGCGCCCCCTTCTCAATCGTCTCTGTGGTCCCTGCGCAGGCCGGACCTTTTGACCTCGGGCTCGTCGTCAACCGGGCCGCCATCAATGTCGATCCCGAAACCGCCTTGGCGACGATCACGACCGATCCCTTGCCTCAGATCCTCGAAGGCGTGCCGGTGGCCTACCGGACGGTCCACGTCGACGTTGACCGCAAGAACTTCATGCTCAACCCGACCAGTTGTGCCCAAAAGCAGATCACGGCTACGGTCACCGCAATCAACGGCGCCGTCGCCGAACCCCAGGACGGGTTCCAGGCGACCAACTGCGCCAAGCTCGCCTACACGCCGAAGCTCAAGCTCTTCTTCCATGGCTCGACCAAACGGACCGGGAACCCGGCGATCAAAGCCGTTTTGACCCAGAAACCCCACCAAGCGAACACGAAAGCAGCGGTAGTACTTCTGCCTCAGAGCCAGTTCATCGACAACGCTCACATCTCTACCCCCTGCACCCGCGTGCAGTTCGACGCCGATAGATGTCCCAAAGGCTCGATACTCGGTCATGCCACCGCACAGGTTCTCTTGCTCGACAAGCCGCTGAAGGGACCTGTCTACTTCCGCAGCAATGGCGGCGACCGCGAATTACCCGACATCGTCGCTGACCTGCACGGGGAAATCCACGTCACTCTGGTCGGCTACATCGATTCGGTTAAGACCGGCCCCGAAACTGCTCGCGTCAGGACCCGTTTCCTGCACGTGCCCGATGCTCCCGTCACCAAGGTCACGATGAACCTGTTCGGGGGCAAGCGGGGCTTGGTGCAGAACTCCAAGAACCTCTGTAAGACGAGCCGCCGAGCGGAACTCCAGCTTCGGGCCCAGAACGGGCTCGCCCGCATCACCAACCCGGTGATCGCGACGAAGTGCGGTAAGAAGAAGAGCCGCTGAATAGGCTTGGCGCCGCCTAGCTCACGGCGCTGAAGAAGAGCTCCTGCGAGGGGATGCCGATCACGTCCCCTTGGAATCGCTTCTGCGTTCCGTAGACCAGCCAGGTGGTGTCTATTTCGCCGATCTCGAGGTCGAGACGGAGCTCGTCTTCGTGCTCCGCAAGGTGCTCGAGATGGGTCAGGCCGGCGTCGTAGCGGCCTTCAAGCAGCTCTTCGGCCACGATCGGCTTCGACTGGACGTCGATGATCTCCTCCCAGTCGCCGGGATTGATATAGCCGGCGGTGGCCGGCACGAGACCGAGGGAGCGAGGGCGAGCCACGTCGCGTCGCGAGAGGACTGCCAGCGCCTTGGTGGGGTAGATGAAGGTGTCGACTACGAAGATCTCGCTCCAGTAGTGCTCGGTCACCTCATGGACCTTCGGGTGGGCACTGCACTGGACCAAGAAGGATTTCTCGCGGCCCCGGATCTTCTCCAGCCCGTCCATGAAGTCGCCGATGAATTCGACCTCGAAGGCGGAGACCCCCTGAAACTCCATGTAGCGCCGCACCGCTCGCTCATGGCAGGTTCCTGCAGGACCCAGGGTCACGACTCGTATGTCCGGCCCGACAGCCATCGCCACAAGGTAGTTAGATCAGTCAGGAAACTCAAGGAGGAGGCACCAAGCAGGTTCCTTGACATGGTTTCTCTCGTACTTTAAATTCTTCAGGCTGGCGCGCCAGGGACGCGCCGGACCTATTGCTAGGGACCGGAAGGGGACAAGTGCGGGAGAACCGAGCCACCCGAGGGGCTTCGAGCACGTCGCTCGGATCTTCCCGGCGCGCTCTGCGCGCAGCCCTGCGGCCAGGATGGTCGCCGCCAGCATCGGACAACTATCAGGAGGAATAAGAATGTTCTCTCGGATGCACCAGAAACTCGGCACGGCGGGCTTCGTCCTGGCGGTTGTGGCGCTTGTTGCCGCGCTGACCGGTGCCGCCTTCGCCGCCGGCGGCTTGACCAAGCAGCAGGAAAAGCAGGTCAAAAAGATCGCCAAGAAGTACGCAGGCAAGCCCGGTGCCCCTGGCGCAGCAGGTCCCGCCGGACCCCAGGGCCCAAAGGGCGACACCGGCGCGAAGGGTGAAACCGGCGGCCGGGGACCCGAAGGGCCGGAAGGACCCGAAGGGCCGGAAGGCTCCCCGTGGACCGCAGGCGGTGTTCTGCCCTCGGGAGCGACCGAGACCGGGGGTTGGGCCTACGGTCAGACCAATGCCTCTCTGATCGTGACCTCGATCTCATTCAACATTCCGCTCGAAGAAGCTCCTACCGCGGAAGTGCTGGAAGTGGGTGAAACCACCACGGCATGCCCCGGGACCGTGGCTGAACCGGAAGCCGAACCCGGCGTCCTCTGCATCTACCTCGAAGAAGGTGTGGCAGTGGAAGGGGCGGAACCGCACATCTGGGGCGCGACCTTGTTCAGGGTGAACGTCGCCAACGCAAGTCTCCAAGGCTGGGGCTCTTGGGCGGTCACGGCTGAATAGTCGCGCCGTCACGTTTTAAGCCTCTGCAGTGTCAAGAGGGCCCCGGCTGAACGCGGGGCCCTCGTTTGTTTTGGAGCCCCCGATCTGCTTCCTAGGCAGACAGCAGCCAAATAGTCTAGTCTCTCCCAAGCATTCAGGAGAAATGGGAGGAAGAGCATGGTCAAGGGAGTCTTGGGGTTGGTTCTGGCGCTTGCGCTGATCGCCGCAGCGGGTTGCGGTGGCAGCAGCGACCCGGAAACGTTGACGAAGGCGGAATTCGCCCAGCAGGGAAACAAGATCTGCGCAGAAGCCACGCAGGACCGGGAAAAGATCATCGCCGAACTGGCCGAAACTTCGAACCCCAAGGGAAATCAGGAACCTGTCCAAGAGGAAATCATTCAGAAAGCCATGCCTACCTACGAAGGGGCGGCTGAAGAGATCGGCGAACTCGGGGCTCCGAAGGGGGAAGAGAAGAAAGTCGAAAGCCTTGTCGGGGCGATGGAAGAAGCCGCCGAACGGGCAAAGGCCGACCCCCACACTGCCGTAATCAGCAACGTGCCCTTTAGGAAGGCCGACAAGCTTGCCGAAGAACTGGAACTGAAGGAATGCGTCGTCTGACGCTGAGAGCGTCACTCCTGCAACCTCCGCATAGCACCTCTTGAGGCCCGCTCGCTTGTGAGCCTCTTCTAGAGGGAGCCTGAATGGCGTGCCTGGAACTTCCGCGGGTCCACCCAGCCGCGATGCCAGCGGGGACCAGATACCCCGGCTGGGTTGCCGCGGGTATCGAATCGGAGGCCGGCGACGATCATGTACGCGTGCTCCCGGTTGGCGTAGACCGTGATCCACCGTCCCGCGCCGCCCTCGCCCCAATCGGCAAGCTGTCCCGAGACCATCGTCGTCTCCAGCAGCCCGGCGCCGTGCAGCGCGTAGCTGACCGCTCCTGAGCAGTCGTAGCCACGGCTGGTCCAGTTGCGGTGGCCGCCGCCCCAGACATACGGGCGGTGGCGGATCTCGTTGGCGGCGCGGATCACCTGCTTCACCGCCGGCGGCGCGCCGGGCGGCGGTATCGCTTCGCCGTCGACCAGGTCGGCTCCGCAGTTTGCCGCGGTCCGCTGCGCTCCGGCGGCGACCGGGGTGCAGCCGGCCCCCCAGGGGACTTCGGCCGCCGCCGAGCCGGGCCAGGCAAGAGCCCCCAGGACAAAGAGAAGGGCGGCCATCTGGCCGCCCTTCCCGAATCCGGTGGGTCTCACGTGGAGAGCCCCAAACGACGCTGCTTACTTGCCCTTGCAGGTCCGGACGATGGCGCCCGTGGCCTTGGTTCCATCGGCGAAGATGGAGGTGGCCTGCGCCTGGAGCTTGCCGTCCGGGCATTTCGCCATCAGGACGCCCTTTTTGTTGATCGTCAGGTTGAAGCTCAGGACCGAGCCCGCGCCGTTGGCGATCTTCGGGATCGTGGCGACGGATTTGAGGCCGTAGCGGCCGTTGTGGACTTTCTTGATCTTCACCGTGGTGACGATCGCCCCGGTCACCGGCGCCGAGAAGTAGGCGTGGATGAAGAGGGTCGTCTTGCCGCCCGAGGTGCCGCCGTTGATGACCAGCAGCTTCGAGTCGACGATGACCGGCCGCTGTTCGGGGAACTGGACCTCGACCTTGGTCTTGCCGGTACCGATGATCGACTTCCCGCAGACCTTTTCAGCCGCCTTGGTGTCGCGCGCCTGGAGCTTGCCGGAGGTGCAGACCGGGATGCCCTTGGTGTTGATGGTGCCGTTCTTGTCGGTTTCGAGGATGACTTCCTTCAGCGCCGGCGGATGGGTTCCGTCGAGCGTTTTCAGCGATCCCGAGGCTTTCAGCGTGATCGGGCTGAGCTTCTTCTTCGACAGGGTGCTCGGGATGAATTCACCGTTGTAGGTGACTTCGAGGTTCCCGGCTTTGACCGTCACCGGTTTGGCGCCACCGGCGGCGGCGATCCCGGCCACGCTGACCGCGATCAGGGCCCCCAGGGCCATCGTCAACATCACGTACTTGCGCATATCGCTTGTGTCTCTCCTTTGCGGCCTGCCCGTCCCAGGGCCAATGCCTTTGGAAGCATGCTTTCAACTTCTCTCCAGCCGGTGAAACTACCACCCGGACGTTCTTCCTAAACCCCTCGATCCGGCGAAAAGAGCGGTCGGGGCCCTAGGAATGCTGCATCGAGAGGCGCACCCGCTCCCGTTGCGCCGTGGCCCCCTCGGGCCCGAGGTACGGCAGCGTGATCCAGAACATCAGGTCCGGGAGCCTGCTCGGCAGCCGCGCAGCGGCGCCGTGGAGGATCTCGCTGTAGAGGAGCTCGTTGACGCCGCCGGCAACGGCGATCGAGGTGATGCCGGGCAGCTCGACCGAGGCCTCCGAGCGGCCGGACTCGAGGAAGCCGGTGAACTGGCGCAGCCCCGCGTCGCGCCGGCTCAGGGCTTTGGGCCCGGCGGCGAGCACCTCGACGATCGCGAAACGGGCCTCGTCCGGATGCTTCGCCAGGTGCTCCAGTAGAGCCCCGAGCGCGTCGGAAATGCGCTCCGCCCACGGCGCCCCCGGCCTGGACTCGAACGCCTCGGTCGCCTCTCCCAGAAGGTTGCCGAGCAGGACGTCATAAGCGGCGAGGAAGCAGTCCTCCTTGCTGTCGAAGAGTTCGTAGAACGTCTTCCGGGATACGCCGGCGACGCCGATCACGTCGACCACCCGCGTATCCGGGTAGCCGCGCTCCGAGACGACCTCGATCATCGCCTGGTGGATGCGGTTGCGCTGGGACTCGGTCACCGCCTCCCTCGGCAAGCCGTGCCTTCCCCTGGGCAGCCGCTCGTTCAACTTGGCAGAGCGTCTCCTGGAAGCCACCAGCAGACTGTAGAGGAGCCCATGATCGATTGACGATTTTTGCGTAAACTCTGCGGGATGGGAGGGATGGTGAAGCCGGCACTGGGAGCCGTAGTCGTGCTCATGATCATCACCGCCCTCGGCTGCGGCAGCGGCGACTCCAACAACACTGATGCGAACGCGAACTCGCGCCTCTACCCGTGGCTGAAGGGGCCGAGCCGAGAGTTCCTGGTCCCCGGCGGCGACAACGTTGTGCAGACGTACGGCGAAGAGGCTTCGAAGCAGGAACGGGAACGGGCCTCTCAGGTGATCGCCTTGTGGATGAAGGCCCGCGCGGCTCAGGATTGGCAGAAAGACTGCGGCTTTTTTTCCCGGGCCTACATCCATAGCCTTGTCGCCACAGACGCCACCCAGGTTACGAACGGAAAGGTGAAGACCTGTCCTGCCGCCCTTGCCTACTTCGGCCATTTGGCATCGGGGAGCTACAAGAACAACCTCACGGGCGAAATCGACAGCCTTCGGGTGGGGGAAGGGCAGGGCGTAGCGGGCAACCCGGTCACTTCCGGATACGCCCAGTACCACGGCAACGACGGGAAGGATTGGGTCATTCCGGTCGAAAAGGAAGGTGGCGAGTGGAAGATCGCCAAAGCCGCACCGATCAACCGGCTGCGCTAGCGCCGGCCTGAGACTCCAGCCAGATCACCTGCTCGCGGTCGGGGCCGACCCCGACCAGCCGCACCGGCACCCCCACGAAGTCGGCGATGAAGCCGAGGTAGTCGCGCGCCTCCCGCGGCAGGTCGTCGGCGCTGCGGCAGGCGGTGAGGTCGACGTCGAAGCCCGGCAGCTCCTCGTACTCGGCGCTGGCCGAGTGGAGGATCGACTGGTGGTAGGGGAAGGTGTCGAGCTCGGCCCCTTCTTTGGAGCGGTAGCGGACGGCGACGCGCAGCGGCCCGATGCCGCTGAGGACGTCGAGCTTGGTGATCGCCAGCGCGTCTAAGCCGTTGAGGCGGACGGCGTAGCGCAGCGCCACCAGGTCCATCCAGCCGCAACGTCGCGGGCGACCGGTCGTCGTCCCGAACTCGTGCCCCCGCTGCAGCATCTGCTCGCCGGTCTCGTCGAAGAGCTCGGTCGGGAAGGGGCCGGCGCCTACCCGGGTCGCGTAGGCCTTGGCGATCCCCCAGATCTCGTCGATGTCCTTCGGGCTGATTCCGGCGCCGACGGTGGCGGCGCCGGCGATCGGGTTGGACGAGGTGACGAAGGGATAGGTGCCGTGGTCGAGGTCCAGAAGCGTCGCCTGCGCCCCCTCAAAGATCACCGTCTCCTCGCGATCGAGCGCGTCCCAGCAGAGCCGCGCGGTGTCGGCGATGTGGGGCTCGAGCCGGTGGCCGTAGTTAACGTGTTCCTCGACCATCGTGTGGAGGTCGAGGCGGGGATCGGGCTCCTGAGCGCTGCCTCCGCCGGCCTTCGCCTCCTCGCCCGCCTCCTTCAGCCGTTTGCGCCGCTGCACCGAGAGTTCGCGCAGCGCCTGTTGCTTGGGCTCCAGCGCCGCCCGGATCTTCGTCCGCAGGATCTTCTCGTCGAGCAGGTCCTGGACCCGGATCCCCAGCCGCAGCGCCTTGTCGGCATAGCAGGGCCCGATCCCGCGGCGGGTGGTGCCGATCGAGAGCTTTCCCAGCTTCGTCTCGCCCGCCGTGTCGAGCAGCACGTGGTAGGGCATGATCAGGTGCGCGTTGGCGGAGATCCGCAGGTTGGCGACGCTGATCCCGGCGCGTTTGAGGTTGTCGATCTCGCCCAGCAGCACTCGCGGGTCGACGACGACGCCGTTGCCGATCACGCAGGTCTTCTCTTCGTGGAGGATCCCCGACGGGATCAGGTGGAACTTGAACTCCTCGCCGCCGCGGACGATCGTGTGGCCGGCGTTGTTGCCGCCCTGGAAGCGGACGATCGTGGATGCGCGCTCGGCGAGCAGGTCGACGACCTTGCCCTTGCCCTCGTCGCCCCACTGGGCTCCGACTATGACTACGCCTGGCATGCCGCGGGGATTCTGACGATCAGACCCGGCGGAGGCGGCGCTGTCAGCCGGCGGCGCGGTGGGGAGTGGAGTACCGGTGGTCGGAGCCGAGCAGCGGCAGCGGGTCGCCGCAGATCTCGACCAGGCGCGAGATCGTGCGCCTGCCGACCTGGTCCTCGAGCTGCCGCTGCCCCTCGGCGATGATGTCGCCTTCGGCGTTGCTCGTCACCAGCATCGGCCGCTGGTTCTCATAGCGCTCGTTGACGACCGCGTAGAGCTGCTCGACCACCCAATCGGTTCGCCGCTCGGAGCCGAGGTCGTCGATATAGAGGAGGTCGACCGAGGTGACGCGATCGAAGAACTGCGCGTACGCGTTCTCGGTCTCGGCTTCCTGGTAGGTCTGCCGGATCCGGGTGAGGAGCTTGGGGGCGAAGTAGATGCCGACCGACTTGCCGGCCTTCAGGGCCTCGCTGGCGATCAGCATCCCCAGCGTCGTCTTGCCGGTCCCCGTTCCCCCCATGAACCAGATCCCCCGCCCCTGGCGGAGGTTGTCGTCGAGGTTGTCGACGTAGTCGCGGGCGGCAGTGACGACGTGGCGGGTGGTCATGTCCCGCGCCATGTCGGCGACCGGCGGGCGGTCGAAGGAGACGCCGCGGTAGCGGGCCGGGATCGCCGAGGCGATGCCGCGACTGCGGCCCTTGTTCAGGCGATCGGCGCGGCAGTCGCAGGGGCGGGCGACGTCTTCGGGGCCGAGGATCCAGCCGGAGCCGTCGCAGACCCCGAGCGGGCACGCCTGTTCGCGGAAGGGCTCCGAGCGGGCGATCGCCGGCATCAGAAGTCAGGCCCCGCGGCTGCCGCGTCGGCGAAGGGCGGCTCTTCGCCCGCCGGCTGCTCGATCGGCGCCTCCTGGTGGGCGTGGTCGGCGAATTTCGGGAAGCGGTCGAGGAAGACCAGCTTCCTGGTCCCGATCGGGCCGTTCCTATGCTTGGCGATGATCAGGTCGGCGAGGCCGTCGGGCTCCTCGTCGGGGTCGCGGTAGTAGTCCTCGCGGTAGAGGAAGGCGACGACGTCGGCGTCCTGCTCGATCTGGCCCGACTCGCGCAGGTCGGAGAGCTGCGGTTTCGGCGGCGTCCGCTGCTCGGGGGCGCGCGAGAGCTGCGAGATCGCAACCACGGGAACCTCGAGCTCGCGGGCGAGGATCTTCAGGCCGCGGCTGATCTGGCCGACCTGCTCGACCCGGTTGGCGCGGTGGTCGTCGGAGCGCATCAGCTGCATGTAGTCGAGGATGATCAGGCCGAGGCCGCCGCGCTCCTGTTCCTGGGCGTGCAGCCGCCGAGCCTTCGCTCGCAGGTCGAGGATGCCGAGGTCGGAGGAGTCGTCGAACCACAGCGGCGCTTCCTCGAGCTCGTTGCAGGCGCGCACCACCTTCGGCCAGTCGCGCTGGGAGACCTGGCCCTTGCGCAGTTTGTCGCCGGAGATCCGCGCCCGGCAGGCGATGAAGCGCTGGGCCAGCTCGACCTCTGACATCTCGAGCGAGAAGAAGGCGACCGGAAGCTGGCGCTTGACCGCCACGTTTTCGGCGATGTTGGCGACGAGCGCGCTCTTGCCCATCGCCGGACGGGCGGCAACGATGATCAGGTTGCCGGGCTGGAAGCCGCCGGTGACGGCGTCGATGTCGCGGAACCCCGAGGGCGTGCCGGTCATCTCGGTCTCGCCGGTCGAGAGCTTCTCCAGCCGGTCGACCTCGTCGTGGAGGATGTCGGAGAGCTTCTTGAAGTCGCTGGCCTGCTCTTTGTGGGCGACTTCGAAGAGCAGTTTCTCCGCCCGCTCGGAGAGTTCGCGCGGCTCGCCGTCGCGCTCGTTGACCCAGCCCTGGATCTCCTGGCCGGCGCCGAGCAGCCTGCGCAGCAACGAGTTCTGCTGAACGATCTCGGCGTAGTGCTTGGCGTTGGCGGCGGCGGGGACCTTTGCCGCCAGCTCGGAGACGTAGTGCCTGCCGCCCGCCTCCTCGATCCTGTTGTGCTGGGTCAGCGCCTCGCTGACGCTGAGCTCGTCGACCGGCTTCGAGGCCGCGTAGAGGTCGTGGATCGCCCCGAAGATCTCCCGATGCTTGTCGAGGTAGAAGTCGGCCGCGTTCAGCTTCACCTCGTCGATCACCCGCGTCAGCGTGGACTCGGCGACGAGCATCGCTCCAAGGACGGACTCCTCGGCCTCGATGTTCTGCGGGGGGACGTGGCTGGTCGGCGGCTGCGGCATCGGTCTTAGTAAAGGCGCCCCGGCGGCGGATTCAGGGGCAGGACGGGACGCTCGTCAAGCAAACCAGAGGGAGGACACAGAGGCGTATGCCTTCCGTGCAAAACCCGACGAATAGGGTTCACGCTTCCGCGTGATTTATGCGGCAGTTCCGAAGGAGAGCTGGTGCGGGTGGGCCGGCGGGATCGCGCCCTCCTGCTCGGCCTTGCGCTCGCCGCGGCGGAGCATGCGGAGGGTGAGGATGGCGATGCTGAGGATCGCCGTGGCGCCGAGGCTCAGCTGGACGCTGAGCAGGCCTTCGCGGGTCCAGTAGACGTCGCGCAGGTCGAGAAGCAGGGCCGCCTCGTCGAAGGTGAGGCCGATGCCGGCGCCCATCGGGATCGCCAGCCGCTGCTCGATCGCGTCGTTGTCGGTCAGCAGCGCCGCGGTGCCGGAGCTGAAGGCGAGGAGGATGCCGGGGACGAAGTGGTGGATGTGGCGGCCGCCGATGTGGACGTTGCGGAAAGGCCCGTGCCCGTCGCGGATCCCCCAGGTGGAGAGCCGCACGGTGGCGAAGGAGCCGAGGAAGCCGGCCAACAGGTTGAAGAGGACGGTTTCGTAGCGGGGCGCCTCTTCGTAGCCGCGGACGGCAACTTCGACCGTGTCGGCGGCGGCGGCAGGAGCCGATTCGAGCAGCGCTTCCGGGTCGCTCGCCTCGCTCGCGCGGCGGGCGAGCATGCGGCTGAACTGGCCGGCGACTACGGCTCCGGCGGCGCCGAAGGCAACCGCGGCGAGCCCGACCGTCGCTCGCTCGGAGCGAACCCAACCGGACCTGCGACGACGGAAGGGGACTACTTCTCCTCGCTGATGATCGTCTTCACCGCGGCGTTGGTGCCGTCGGAGAGCTGGATCTCGACCATGAAGGTTCCGAGTTCGCGCAGCGGCTGCTCGAGCTGGACCTGTTTTTTGTCGATCCGCAGGTCGCGCGCCTCGCGCAGGGCGTCGACGATCTCCTTCGGCCCCACAGAGCCGAAGAGCTTGCCGTCCTCGCCTGCCCGCTGGTGGATCGTGAGGACCGTTTTGCCGAGCAGGCCGGCGGCTTCGGTTTCGCGTTCGCGCCGCGCTTCGGCTGCCCGCTCGGCTGCCTCCATCCGCCGTTTCGCTTCCTCCAGCGCCCCGGCGGTGGCCGGCTGCGCCAGCTTGCGGGGAATCAGGTAGTTGCGCAGGTAGCCGGGGGCGACGTCGACGACGTGTCCGCGCTCGCCGAGGGACTCGACGTCTGCAAGCAGGATCGCCTGCGCCATCAGCGCTCTCCGACGTAAGGCAGCAGGGCGATTTCGCGCGCCCTTTTCACCGCTACCGAGAGCTGCCGCTGGTGGCGGCGGGAAAGGCCGGTGACGCGGCGTCCGCGCGTCTTCCCCTTGTCGGAGAGGAAGCGGCGCAGCAGGTTCAGGTCCTTGTAGTCGACGACCTCGGAGTTGACCCGCGTGTATTTCCGCGGCCGCGCGCGATCGGCGCCGCGCCTACCGCGTCGCGCGCCGCCCGTACGGGATGAAGACTCGGTTGCTCGTGCCATGCGGCGGCTGATGGTACAGGCTGACGGCCCCAGCGGCTGTCAGGCGGCGTCCTCAGTCGCTCGCGTGCTTAGCACGCCACGCTCCCTGCGTCCTTGCCTGACAGCCGCTGGACCTCGTCAGAACGGCTCGTTAGAAAGGAATGTCGTCCTCGGACGCTCCGCCGCCCCCGCCCCCGGCAGGGGCGGTTTCGAAGTCGCCCATATCCGCGGGGACATCGCTCTGGGGCGGAGAGAAGCCACCGCCGCCGCCACCGTTGGCGTTGCCGCCGCCACCGGACCCGTCGCGGGAGCCGAGGAACTGGACGGTGTTGGCGATGATCTCGACGCTCTGGCGTTTGTTGCCGCCCTGGTCCTCCCACTCGCGCCAGTCAAGCCGCCCTTCGACCGCGACCGGCCGTCCTTTCGAGAGGTAGTTGGCGCAGTTCTCACCCTGCGCCCCCCAGACGGTGACGTCGAAGTAGTTGGGCTTGTCGACCCAGTTGCCGCTCTGGTCTTTGCGACGGCTGTTGACCGCCACTCGAAGCTTGCAGACGGCGGTGCCGCTGCCGAGATGACGCAGCTCCGGATCCCGGGTCAGGTTCCCGGTGACGACCACCACGTTTACATTCGAAGCTGCCAATTCCCTCACTCCTTGCGCATTCGCTTATCTGGACTCCAGTCTAAGGAGCTGGACGGCGCGACTCTCCCCCCTGGCAGAGCGGGTTTCCGCAAACAGCGCGGGCTATAGGGAGGATTACTCCTCGGAGCCTTCGGGAGCGTCGCCGCGATCGTCGCGGGCTCCCTGGGCGCTGCGCTCGCGCGGACCCGGCGTGGCCGTGACCGCGGGCGGGACGATCACGGGCGCGTCGGGATCGACCTTGAAGATCCGGAATCGCAACACTCCGTCGGCGATCTTCAGGTTGTGGTCGAGCGAATCGAGCAGGTCGCTGGGGGCCTCGAACCGCATCCAGCGGTAGTCCGCCTCGGTGCGGCGGTTGATTTCGTAGGCCATCTTCCGCAGGCCCCATGAGTTCTCGTGCTTGAGGCTGCCGGAGCCCTCGATCTGACCACGCGCATCCTGCGCCAGCGCGTCGCGGGCAGGGGCGTCCAGCTGGGGGTCCAGCATCAGGACAAGCTCGTATTCACGGGGTGCGGCCAAAACGGCGAAGGACTATAGCGGCGAGTTGCCGCCGAGGACTCGCGCTCCGGGCCGCAATCAACTGTCTAGTCTCTTAAGACGTGAGCTCGTCGACGCTGATCATCGTCTCCAACCGGGGGCCGCTGCAGTTCGATCGCGACGAGAACGGGGAGCGCACGGTGCGCCGCGGCGGCGGCGGCCTGGTCACCGCTCTCTCCGGCTTGGTCTCCCACCGCGACGCGCTCTGGATCGCCTCGGCGATGACGGACGAGGACGTCGCCGTCTCCGAAGAGGCCGGCGGCGCTGTCGAGCAGGAGCTGGACGGCGTCGACTACCGCGTCCGCCTCGTCGGCAGCGATCCCACCGCCTACGACCGCTTCTACAACGTCATCGCCAACCCGATCCTCTGGTTCATCCAGCACTACCTCTGGGACATCTCCAACGCCCCGGACATCCGTCGGCAGGAGCTCGACGCCTGGGACGAGGGCTACCAGACGGTCAACCAGGACATCGCCGCCGCGGTGCTCGCCGAGATCGAGGGGCAGGAGCGGCCGCTGGTGATGCTCCACGACTACCACCTCTACACGGCACCGGGGATGATCCGGGCCGAGCGGCCCGACGTCTTCCTCCACCACTTCGTGCACATCCCCTGGTCGCAGCCGGACAGCTGGCGGATCCTGCCGAACCGGATCCGCGACGCGATCTTCGAGGGGATGCTCGCCAACGACATTATCGGCTTCCACACCCACGCCTACTGCATCAACTTCCTCCGCTGCTGCGACGAACTGCTCGAGGACGTCGAGGTTGACTACCACGCGGCGGAGGTGCAGCACGCAGGCGGCAAGACGATCGCCCGCGCCTACCCGCTGGGGATCGACGCCGAGCGCCTGCGGCGGGCGGCGAGCTCGCCCGAGGTGGCCGAAGCCGAGCGCGAGGTGCTCGAGCGCCGCCGCCAGCACCTGATCATCCGCGTCGATCGCGCCGACCTCTCGAAGAACGTGTTGCGCGGCTTCACCGCCTTCGACACCTTCCTCGCCCAGCACCCGGAGTTCCGCGAAAAAGTGACCTTCATCGCCCACCTGCAGCCCTCGCGCCAGGACGTGCCCGAGTACGCCGAGTACCTGGAGCGGATCGAGGCCCTGGTCGCCGTCGTCAACCACCGCCACGGGACCACCGACTGGATGCCGATCGACCTGAAGATCTACGAGAACTTCTACGACGCGGTCGCCCGCTACAAGCACTTCGACCTGCTGATGGTCAACTCGCTCTTCGACGGGATGAACCTGGTCGCCAAGGAGGCGCCGGCGGTCAACACCCGCGACGGGGTGCTGATGCTGTCGGAGAACACCGGCTCCCACCAGGAGCTGATCGACTACGTCCTCTCGGTCAACCCCTTCGACATCCAGGAGCAGGCCGACGCGATCCACCGGGCGCTGACGATGGATCCCGAACAGAAGCGCGCCTGGGCGGAGGGCCTGCGGGAGATCATCTTCTCCCGCAACCCCGGCGACTGGGTGGACGACCAGCTGAAGGACATCGACGCCGCGCGACAATCGGTCGCCTGAGGGGGGAGAGTTCCCGCTCGCCGGTCCCTTAGGAGACCGTGCGTGGAATCCGAGTCCGATGGTCAAGTGCGGCAAAAGCGGCAGCGATAGCCATCGTCGCGCTGCTCGCCCTGCAAGCGCTCCCATCCCTCCTCAAGCCACCCGAGCCACCGCCGCCGGCCCCGGACGTCGGCCTCCCTCAGGTCATATCCGCTCCACCGCCACGGGAGGCCGCGCCCGAACTGCATCAACTTGACCACCCAGCAGATAGACAAGTTGATGCAGTTCGAGCGAGGAAGCCGAAACGCCACAGCGTTCACCGCAAGCGCCACCGTCACCCAGTGGTGACGCCTGCTCCTGAAGCTTCGCTCCCGCCGCCTGAACCGCCTGCCTACGTTCCGCCCCCGCCTCCGGCGCCTGAACCTGCGCCTGCGCCGATTTCACCCGCACCCGCACCGTCGCCGGTCGGCGACGGTGCGGAAGAGTTCGCGCCGCGCTAGCGGCACCTGACCAAGCAGATCAAGGACGAGGGAGGGAGTGTGCTCTGCACATGACCGAAGGAGGACGCCGAGATGCGCAGTGTCAGGTGCCGCTAGTCGAGGTCGGTGAAGAGCTGGAGCCAGTCGCGCAGGAGGCGCGGCGTGAGGAACTCGCGGCGGGCGTGCTCCTTGCCCTCGCGGCCGAGCTTCTTGCCCAGCTCGGGGTCCTGGAGGATCTCGAGGCAGCGGTCGGCGCACTCCTGCGCCGAGTTGACGAGGTAGCCGCTGACTCCGTCCTCGATCTGCAGGGGGATGCCGCCGACGTTGCCGGCCACCGTCGGCCGCCCCTTCCAGAGCGCCTCGGTGACGGTGAGGCCGAAGCCCTCGCGGATCGACTTCTGCAGGCAGACGTCCGACTGCGACTGGAAGGCGTTGACCTCGATCGCGCCGACGTTGTTGAGGTTGCTGAGGATTTTGATGTCGTCGTCGCCACCGGCGTATTCGAAGGTCTTCTGGAAGTACTCCATGCCCTCGGGGTCATCGGTCGCCATCGAACCGACCATCGCCAGCTGCGCCTCAGGCACCTGCTCGGTCACCTGGCGGTAGGCGTCGATGACGCCGATCGGGTCCTTCCAGGGGTCGAAGCGCGAGACCTGGGTGATCAGCGGTCGATCGACGTCGATCCCGAACTGTCGGCAGACGAAGGCGGCGTCCTCGGGCGAGAAGGCCATGTTCTTCGGCGAGAGCGGGTCGATCGCAGGCGGGCAGATACGTACCGCCTCGCGGTGGCGGCCCATGGCGCTGGGCACGTACTGCTCCATGTGCCAGACCGAGGCGTCGTACTCTTCGATCATCGGCAGCAGCCGCTCGATCGGCGCCGGGTTCGGCGTCGAGAGGTCGATGTGGCAGCGCCAGATCCACCTGCCGCCCTTCTCGCGAGCGCCGCGGCGCAGGCCGATCGGCTGTGGGTCGTGGACGATCACCACGTCCCATTCACCCTGCAGCCCCTCCGCGTTCATCTGGTTGATCTCGTCGAAGACCTTCCACTGCTCGTCGCTCAGCGTCTCCTCCGCCCCCTGCAGCGAGTTGTGGAGGAGCTTGGTCGCTTCGAAGAACTCTTCTTTGCCGAAGATCACGTGCCAGTGCGCGTCGATCCCGACGTCGCGCATCAGCGGCACCAGGGTGTAGAGGATCTCCGAGACACCGCCGCCGAAGGCGGTGGCGCTGACGTGCAGCACCCGCTTCCCTTTCAGCGGCTCGGCGAGCCGGCGGATCTGCTCCGTCAGGTCTTTGCCGACGATGTGGGTGTAGTCGGTGAGGGTCTTGTGGCCGAGGGCGACTTCCTGAAGCAAGGCTGGAGTTCTACACCGATAGGCGGCGACATGCTGTCCAGCCGCAGCGGCGGGAGGGCTAGTCGGAGCTCGGGCTGTCCGGCCGCTTGCCGAGCGTCAGCTCGACCTTTTCCCGTTGGTTGTCGTGCAGGACGGTCAGCGTCACCTTGTCGCCGGGCTTGTGGGCGGCGATCACCCGGGCAAGGTCGTTTTCCTCGACGATGTCCTGGCCGTCGATCTGCAGGATCACGTCGCCGCCGGTCTCGTATTCGCCCGCCTGGAAGCGGACTTTGTCGTTGCCGCCTTCGAGCCCTGCCTTCTCGGCCGGTCCGCCGGAGACGACTTCGGAGAGCAGGCCGCCGAAGGTCGTGTCGAGCCCGAGCTTGCGGGCGAGCTGCGGGTAGAGCGCCTGGCTGGAGACGCCGAGGTAGGCGTATTCGGCGGTGCCGTCTTCGCGCAGCTGGGCGACCGAGAGCTTGATCGCCGAGATCGGGACGGCGAAGCCGACGCCGTCGTTGGCGCCCGAGTTGGTCTCGATCTGCTGGTTGATGCCCACCACGCGGGCGCCGGCGTCGAGCAGCGGCCCGCCGGAGTTGCCGGGGTTGATCGAGGCGTCGGTTTGGATCGCGCCGAAGATTTCGAACTGGGTCAGCGATTTGACCGAGCGGTCGGTGGCGGAGACGACGCCGACCGAAAGCGACTGCTGCTCGCCGAAGGGGCTGCCGATCGCCGCCACCGGCTGGCCGACTCGCAGGTCGGCGTCGTCGCCCAGCGCCAGCGGGTGCAGCGGCAGCCCCGCCGGGGCGACCTTGAGCAGGGCGACGTCGACGAACGGGTCGAAGCCGACGATCTCGGCGGGGACAACGTTGCGGTCGGGGAACTCGATGTAGACGTTCTTCGCGGGCTTACGCTCGCCGGTCGATTCGTCGGTGACGACGTGGGCGTTGGTGACGATCTCGCCCTTTTCGTCGAGGACGAAGCCGGAGCCCTCGGCCGCCCCCGCGCCGCCGCCGAAGACAGAGCGGATCGTGACCACCCCGGGCGAGGCTTCGCGGTAGACGCGGCTGGCGTCGAAGCCGGGGCTCGAAGCCTCGATCGCCACTTGCGGCGTCGGCGTCGGTTCGGGCGCGGCGACGGCGGCGCTCGAGGAGCCGGTCGCCGTCGAGCTGGTGCTGTCGCCGCCGGAGCCGCAGCCCGCGAGCAGCGCCGAGCAGAGCAGCAGCGCCACGAGCGCAGTCGGCCTCTTCACGCGGTGGCCCTGGAGGGAGCGCGGGAGGGGCGCGGCAGCGGCGACGCGGCGGGACCCGGGGGCAGATCCAGCGTGAAGGCGGTGAAGCGGCGGCTGGAGCTGATGCTGATCGCGCCGTTCATCCGCTGCGCCAGCTCGCTGGCGATCGCCAGGCCGAGGCCGGAGCCGCCGGCGGAGTCGGCGGTGTAGAAGCGCTCGAAGATCCGCTTCTGGACGCGCTGCGGGATCCCTGGACCCGCGTCGGAGACGGTCAGCTCGGCACGGCCGTTGGCGGAGTAGGTGGTCACGGTGACGTCGGTGCCCTCGGGGGTGTGGGTGAGGGCGTTGTCAAGCAGGATACGGATCACCTGCCGCACCCGATCAGGGTCGCCGAGGGCGATCGCCGGCTGCTCGGGGGTGCGGAGCTGCAGGCGCGAGCCGCGGAGGTCGGCGCGGGGGCCGAACTCCCGCGTCACCTCCCGGGCCAGGGCGCCGAGGTCGACGCTGCTGGCCCGCATCACCACCGCGCCCGCATCGAGTTGGGAGAGGTCGAGGAGGTCGGTCGTCAGCTTGGTCAGGCGCTCGATCTGCTGCCGCATCGTGCGCACGAACTCGGCCCGCTCCTCGGGGCTCGGGTCCTCGTCTTCGAGCAGCTCGACGAAGCCGCCGAGGCTGAAGATCGGGGTGCGCAGCTCGTGCGAGGCGTTGGCGATGAACTGCTTGCGGGCGCTGTCGAGCTCGGCCAGGCGGCGTTGCATCTCGTTGAAGGTGCGGGCGAGCTGGCCGAGCTGGCCGACCGAGGCGACCGGGATCGTCGTTTCGAAGTTGCCGTCGGCGACTTTGCGGGCCGCTTCCTGGAGGCGCTGGATGCTGCTCGCCGAGGAGCGCGTGTAATAGAGACCGACCGCGGTCGCGATCGCCACCGCGATCAGGCCGCCGGTGAGGATCTGCAGCTTGACCGCGTCGTTGCCGCTGGCCGAGCCGCCGATCGCCACCGCGTAGACGTAGACGATCACCGTCGCGCCGACCGCGATCGCGATCGAGATCAGGGTGATCCGGCTCGCCAGGTCGCTGAGCCGCAGCCGCCGCACCCGCTACTCCCGGAAGCGGTAGCCGACCCCGCGCACGGTGAAGAGGTACTCCGGCTCCTTCGGTTCCCCCTCCAGCTTCTCGCGCAGGTGGCGGATGTGGACGTCGACCGTGCGCGGGTCGCGGTAGTCGGAGTCGCCCCAGACGTGCTCGAGCAGGGTCTCGCGGGTGAGGACGCGGCCGGGAGAGCGGGCGAGGGCGCCGAGGATCTCGAACTCGACGTAGGTGACTTTGATCTCCTCGTCGCCGAGCGTGACCATGCGGCGGTCGAAGTCGATCGTCAGCTCGCCGGTCTCGATCGCGCCGTCGGCCTCCGCCGCGCTCTCGCTCCCCATCCGCGAGCGCCGCAGCGCCGCTTTCACCCGGCTGCGGAACTCGCGCATCGAGAACGGCTTGGTGATGTAGTCGTCGGCCCCGACCTCCAGACCCGCGACCTTGTCGGTCTCGCTGCCTTTGGCGGTCAGCATGATGATCGGCACCTGGCTGCGCGAGCGCAGCTGGCGGCAGACTTCGACCCCGCCCAGCCGCGGCAGCATCAGGTCGAGGATGACCAGGTCGAAGCGGCCTTCTTCGAAGCGGCGCAGGGCTTCCGCGCCGTCGAGGGCCGAGGTGACGTGGTAGCCGTCCTTGCGCAGGGGGTAGCTCAGCAGCGTCTGGATCGACTGCTCGTCGTCGACGAGGAGGATGCGCGCAGAGCCGTTGGGCATAGCTACAAGGGTAGTAATCGCCCAGGTTTGGACGCATGTGCGAGTACTAAGAACTAAGGATGTGGGTATCCAGGCCGATAATGACCGCGAGAGCAATGCAGCCGCAAGAGTTGAAATCCCTGGTCGAGGCCGGCGCCTACAAGCCGGACCCCGGTGAGATCGCGATGGCGATGCTGAGCCGCCGCGGCGTCCGCGAGCTGCTGACGGGGATCCACGCGACGGCTACGCAAAATGGTCGTAGCTCCGGCTCTCCAGTAGGCCGCCCCCAGGCAGCCTGATCTCGACCCCTTCGCCCGCGACGACCCGGCCGATCTCGGTCAGCGTCGTTTCGGCTGCCTCGGCCATCCGCTGCGAGGCCTCTTCGAGGCGGTCGGGCGGCAGCGCCGCCAGCAGCTCGTAGTCCTCGCCGCCGGAGACGGCCAGCTGCAGGGGATCCTGCCTCGTCGCGGCGGCGACCTCGGCCACGCCCTCGGCCAGCGGCAGGGCGCCGGCGTCGATCCGCAGGCCGACTCCGGAGGCACCGGCGACATGGCGGGCGTCACCGCCGAGCCCGTCGCTGAGGTCGATCATCGCCCTGGCTCCAGCCGCGGTCAGGGCGCGACCGCTGCGCAGGCGCGGGGTGGGGTCGAGCTGGCGGGCGCGGAGGCGGTCGGCAGTACTTTCGGCCAGTCCATCTCCGAGCTCGGGCCGGTCGAGCAGCAGGCGCCCGGCGGCGGCACCACCGAGCTCGCCGGTGAGGACGAGCGCGTCACCCGGCCCGGCGCCGGAGCGCGGCACGAGCTCATCCTCTGCCCCGGCGTGGCCGACCACCGTCACCGCCAGCGTCAGCGCAGGCGCTCGGGTGAGGTCGCCGCCGGCGAGCGTAGTGCCGGTTTCGGCAGCGAGCGCGAGGAGACCCTCGAGCACGGCGTCGAACTCGTCTTCAGCCAGGTCCGCGGGCGCGCCGAGGACGACGAAGGCCTCGCCCGCTTCGGCCCCCATCGCGGCGAGGTCGGAGAGGGCGGTGGCAAGCGCCTTGCGGCCGATCAGCTGCGGCGGCGCCTCGGCGCGACGGAAGTGGACGCCGTCGACGATCGCGTCGACCGAGGTCGCCGTCGCCCCGCCGGGAACGGTGACCGCGGCATCGTCGCCGCTGCCGAGTCGGACCCGGGGCCCGGCCGGGGGGAGTCGGCGGCGGAGCTTCGCCAGCAACTCGAACTCGCCCATCACCCGACTATCCCAAATACTAAGGTGCGTCGGACGTGGAGGGCCGCCAACCATTCCTGCACCGCGTCGGCGAGGTCGGATCCCGGTTCGGGAAAAAGCCGCCGCGCAGTCGCAAAGTCCGGCTTGCCCTGCAGGTCGGGCTCGCCGCGCTGATCTTCGGCTTCCTCGTCCTCACGGTGATCGACCAGTGGTCGGAGATCAAGAGCGAAGGCGTGCACTTCCACGTCGCCTGGCTGATCCCCGGGATCGTGATCCTGCCGATCTACTTCGCGATCAGCGCGCTGGGCTGGGACCTCACCCTGCGCTACCTTGGCTATCCGCTCGGGTTCGGCCGGGCGCAGGTCGCCTGGGGGCAGCCGCTGCTCGCCCGCTACGTCCCCGGCAGCGTCCTCTACGTGCTCGGCCGGGTGTTGCTGTCCGAAAAAGCCGGCGTGCCGCGCCGGATCACCATCGCCAGCATCGTCTACGAACAGGCGATCTCGGCCACCTCGGCGATCGTCGTCGCTGCCTACTTCATCATCAAGCACCCGGACCTGCAGGGGGACCCGTGGCGATGGGGGGTGCTGTTGCTGATCGTGCTGGCGATCGTGATCCTGCACCCGAAGGTGTTCGGGCCGCTGTCGACCAAGGCGCTGCGGGCGCTGGGCCGCGAACCGTTGCCGGAAGTGATCTCGCTGCGCGGCGTCCTCGCCCTGATCGTCTTCTACTCGCTCAACTGGGTCGTCGTCGCGTTCGGGATCTACTGCGTCGCCCGCTCGGTCACCCACATCCCCTTCAACGACCTGCTGCTGGTCGGCTCGGCGCAGGCGATCGGCTACTTCGCGGCGCTGGTGACGCTCGTCGCCCCGGCCGGGCTCGGGGTCCGCGACGCGGCCTTCGCCTGGGCAGTGAAGGCGGCGCTGCCGAGCAAGAGCTTCGCCCTCGGCTCGTTGATCGCGATCGCCGTGCGTGGCGTGATGACGGTCGGCGAACTCATCTACGTCGGGATCGTCACCGCGCTCGGGCGGCGGGAGAAATGGAGCATCCACACGGGGATCCTGCATCCTTCGGCTGAGGAGGAAGCGGCGGTGCGCGAGGAGCCCGGAACTATTTCCACTTAGCGGGGAGGGAGGGGGACATCCCTCGCCCGGACAAAAGCCGGCCTAATTAGGCCGGCTTTTTGAGTATCCGCCCGTTCGAGGGATGTCCCCCTCCCTGATTCGTCAGAGGGGGATTCGAGCTCCTAGTTGGTAGGCAGTTAGGGCCAGCGTGAGGGCTTGCAGGGCGCGATCTCTGGACATTGCTACTAGGGGTAGGGGCCAGAGTAGGTACCAGGGGAGTAGCCAGGCGGTGGCTATCAGGAGGGCGAAGGTGGCCCAGGCGGCGGCTCGGATCCAGTCGTTGCCTCGGGCGGTCCAGATGAGGAGGTAGATCACAAGGGCGCCGAAGAGGAGGGCGGCTGCCAGGCGGACGCCGTCCGGGCCGAGGCTCGTCAGCCGGGCGATGGTGATCGGGATGCTCAGGTGGCTCGTCCGGCTCTGGTTCTCCCCGGCGAGCCCGAAGCCGTGCAGCCACTCCCAGCCGAAGGCGAGGTAGGCGGCAACCCCGATCGCCAGAGCCGCTCCCAGTATCCCGGCAACCAGGCGGCCGACGGGACGAAAAGTCCAATCCCGCCCGCCGACGGGCCGATTTGACTCAACGGGTTGGACCGTTCGGCCCGTCGCCGTTCTTAGGGCGACATTTCGGCCCGTCGCGACCAGGGCGAAGGGGGCTAGGACGGCGGCGGAGAGCTTGGTGGCTATCGCGGCTACGAGGGCAGCGCCGCCGGTGAGCTCGCGGGAGCTGAGGAGGGCAGCTACGGCGACCGTCGCGAAGAGCATCGTCAGGGCGTCGTTGTGGGCGCCGCCGACCACGTGGACCAGGACGAGCGGGTTGAGGGCGACGAAGGCGGCGGGGCGGAGGGGGTCGATGCCGCGCCAGGCAGCGATGCGAGCGGTGAGGGCGGCGATGCCGAGCACCGAGAGAGCCGCGATCGTCTTCAGGACCGCGACCGCGACCCCGACCGGGAGCCAGGCGAGCGGATAGGTGAGGAGGGTGAAGAGGGGGCCGTAGGCGCTCGTTGCTTCGGTCCAGGTGACCTCGGCGTAGGCGGGATCGCCTGGCGCCGCCAGCGGCGGGTGGACGTAAGGGTCGAGGCCGTGGCGGACGCCGAGGCGGGCGTAGTCGACGTAGCTGTAGACGTCGTGGGAGAGGAGGACCGGGGCGACCGCGAAGCCGGCGACGAGGATCAGGATCAGACCCCAAACAACCCGCCGGCCTAGGTGCGGCGCCTTCCACAGCACCCCGAGGTAGGCGAGGAAGCCGGCCCACATCAGGCCATAGGCGAGCCCCGGGTCGATCGCGGCTACCCCGGCTACCTGTTGGCGGATTCGCCGCCGCCGACCCCGCTCTGCGGCGGCGGGGGTGGCAGGGGCAGCGGTTCCTGCCCGGCGCCCGGCGCGTAGGCATTCGGGTCGTAGCCGCCGACCGCGGCCGATCCAGCCGGGGGTTCTCCCCCGCCGCCCTTGCCGCCGCCTGACAGGGTGCCGCTGTCGCGTGGGCTCGAGCGGCGTAGCGGCCGTAGAAGGGGAGCCCATTCGATCTGCTGGCTCGGTTCGTGGAATTCCTCGCACGGCACCCCGGCGCCGCTGTAGAGCGAGTGCCAGATTTCCGCCGGGAAGGTGCCGCCGAAGACGATGATCCCGTGCACGCTCGACATCGAGATCTCGTTCGATTCGGGATAGCCGACCCAGACCACGGTCGCCAGGTTCGGCTGGTAGCCGGCGAACCAGGCGTCGGTGTATTCGTCGGTGGTCCCGGTCTTGCCCGCCTGCCCGGCGCAGCCGGTGTAGGCGGCGGTGCCGGTGCCTTCGACGATGTTGTCGTGCAGCAGGCGCGTCACCTGGTAGGCCACCGGCGCCGAGACCTTCCGCTGCGGGTCCGCACCTTCGGGGTGCTCCACCTTCCCGTTCGGAAAGACGACCTTGGTCACCGCGACGGGTTCGTGGCGGATGCCGCCGGAGGCCAGGGTCGCGTAGGCGTCCGCCATCTCCAGCGGTGAGACACCGACCCGCAGGCCGCCGATCCCCTCGGCCGGGATGCCGTCGAGCGGCGAGGTGATCCCCATCGAGTGCGCCGTCGCCGCCACCGCCTGCGGCCCGACGTCGAGGTCGAGTTGGGCGAAGACGGTGTTGTCGGAGGCAACCGTCGCCTGCTGCAGGTTGACCGTCCCCAAATAGCCTTCGTCAGCGGTGTGGACCGTCCAGTGGCCCCACTTCGGCAGGAAGAGGTCGAGCGGTTTCGAGGTGTAGTAGGTCGAGTAGGGGTCGATCCCCTGCTTGATCGCCGTCGTCAGCACGAAGGTCTTGAAGGTCGAGCCCGGCTGGCGGTGCCCTTGGGCAGCGAGGTTGAACTGGCTCTGGTCGTAGTAGGAGCTGTTGACCATCGCCCGGATGTGGCCGTTGCGGGGATCGATCGAGACCAGCGCCGAGGAGGGGTCGGTCGGGTAAGGGAGGGTCGAGCGCATCGCTTCGAGGCCGACCTGCTGCAGCTCGGGCTCGATCGTCGTGTGCACCTCGAGCCCGCCGCGGCGTACCGCGTCGACGCCGTACTTTTCGATCAGCTTGTTTTCGACGTAGTCGAAGAAGTAGGGCTCGCGGTGGTCGAAGTAGCCGCTGGAAGGGTCGACCCGCAGGCCGCCGGCGATCGCCCGCCGAGTCTGCGCCGGGCTGATGTAGCCGAGCTTGCGCATCTGCCGCAGCACCTGGTCGCGGCGCGCTTTCGCGGCCCTCGGGTTGAGCAGCGGGTTGTAATCGGAGGGCGCCTGCGGCAGCCCCGCCAGCAGGGCCGCTTCGGGCAGCTTCAGCTTCCAGACCGGCTTCGAGAAGAAGATCTTCGAGGCGGCGCCGACGCCGACCGCGGTGCTCCCTTCCACCGTCCCGTAAGCGGCGACGTTGAGGTAGGAGCCGAGGATTTCCTTGCGACTGTGGCGTTCGGAGTACTCGACCGCCAGCTTTGCCTCGACGATCTTGCGTTCGAGGTTGCGCTCGGGCTTGCGGATGCAGAGGTTGCGGACCAGCTGCTGGGTGATCGTCGAGCCGCCCTCGACCGGTTCGCCCGCTTCGAGGTCCTTCACCGCTGCCCGCAGGATGCCCTCGTAGTCGACGCCGCCGTGCTCGTAGAAGCGCTGGTCCTCGATCGCCACCGTCGCCAGCTGCAGGCTTTTCGGCACCCGTTCGATCGAGACCAGCTGCCGCGCCACCGGCGAGCGGATCAGCCCCAGCTTGGTCCCGTCGGCGGCGTAGACGACCGAGTTACCGCCCTTGCCGATCCGTTTGCAGGTGGAGAGCGAGGGGGCCTCGGCGGCGACGTCGAGGACCCAGGAGGTGACCGCGATCGCCGCGATCCCGAGCAGGACGAAGACGCAGCCGAAGACGAGCAGGAGCTTCGCGCCGATCCCCCCGTGCGGACGCCGGCGTCGCCGGTTGCGCTGCGTCATCGTCCAGAGGGTACTTCGCGCGCTGCCTCGCTCAGGCCGTCTTCTCTTCGATCGTGTCGGCGGTCGAGTGGTTGTGGACGGTGCCTTCGACCAGCATCTGGTTGGGGATCACGATCGAGCTGCCGTCGCCGGGGTCGAGGTAGGTGTAGGAGAGGGTGATGTCGGTGACCCGGCCCTCGCGTTCTTCGAAGCTGACGCGGTCGCCGATCCGGATCGGCTGCGAGACGGCGATCTGGATCCCGGCGATCATGTTGGCGAGGGTGCGCTGGGCAGCGAAGCCGACGACCGCGACGACCAGCGCGGTCGAGGCGAGGACACCGGCCGCCAGCCGCTTCAGCTCGGTGAACTGACTGAGCGCCAGCATCGCGACGACGAGGAGGATCGCGAGGAAGACGAGGCGGCGGAGGATCCGCAGGCGCGTCCGGGTCGTGCGCGAGACCTGTGAGACTGCGGGCGACATGGAGGGCAACTTAACTGCCGATCCCGTCGCCGAGCCGCGTCCGTCGCGGTTTCCGTACGCGAACTGGGGGCCCGGGACGGCGCTGCTCGGGGTGGTCCTCGCGCTCGGCACCGGGATCGTGCTCGGCGCCCCCGCTGCGATCGCCGGGCACAAGAGCAACGGCGACCTCACCACCCTCGGCAATGTCGGCGTGCAGCTCGCGACCGCACTCGGCTTCCTGCTGGTGCCGATGGCGATCGCCGCCCAGCAGGGGGCGAAAGGGATGGGGGAGATCCTGCGGCGGCTCGGCCTGAGGCCCTTCCGCCCCTCCGCCTTCAAATGGATGGCGGCGGCGATCGGCCTCTACCTCCTCTTCGCGACCTTCTACTCGCTGCTGATCGTCGAACCGAAGCAGAAGGACATCGCCGAAGGGTTCGGGGCGGTGCCGGTGCAGGTGCTGCTGATCGTGATCGCGGCGCCGATCAGCGAGGAGACGTGCTTCCGCGGCATGCTCTACGGCGGCCTGCGGGAGCGGCTGCCGAAGATTCCGGCGGCCCTGATCGGCGGCCTCGTCTTCGGCGGCCTCCATGCCCTCACCGGGTTGAGCGCGGTGCCGCCGCTGATCGTCTTCGGCTTCCTCCTCTGCCTGCTCTACGAGAAAACCGGGTCGATCGTGCCGGGGATCCTGCTGCACATGCTGAACAACTCTGTCGCCCTGCTCGGGCAGTAAAGTTTCCGCCTCGTGAAGCGCCTCTCGTCCCTGCTTGCCGTCGCTGCCGCCCTCGCCCTGCCCGCGAGCGCCGCCGCCGCGGCCGCGCCGAAGCCGCCGAAGCCGGCGCCGGTTCCGGACGCGACGGTGAAGATCGACGTCGGCGGCCTGCACGGCGGCCGCGCCGATATCTACGACACGGTGCCGGTGCGCGGCACGCTCTCGCCCTACGTCCCCGGCCAGAAGGTCGAAGTCACCTTCTACCTCGACGGCCACCGGCTGGTCAGCCGCCAGGTCGCGGTCAGCAAGGGCAGCGGCGAAGAAGGAACCTTCGAATCGAGCGTGATCGTCAAGGAGGACGGCAAGTACGCGGTCGCGGCCAAGCACAAGGCGACCGCGGCCCTCGGCGGCGACAGCACCGTCCGCAAGAGCTGGAAGGTCAGCTTCCCCTCCCTGCACCCGGGCGAATGCAGCAAGGTCGTCAAGGGCTTCAAAAAGGCGCTGGCGAAGATGGGCTACGTCTCCGGTGGCGGCAAGTGCTTCAACGGCAGGCTCGGGCGCGAGGTCCTCGCCTACCGCAAGGTCAACGACATGAACCGCAGCGAGAAGGCCGGCGCCGGCCTGGTGAAGAAGGTCTTCGGCGGCAAGGGCGGCTACCGCCCCAAGTACCCGAACGCGGGCGAACACGCCGAGGTCCCGCTCAGCAAGCAGGTCCTGGTGCTGATCAAGAAGGGCAAGCCGTTCGCGATCTACCCGGTCTCGACGGGCAAGCCCTCGACTCCGACGATCACCGGCCACTACACCTTCTACCGCCAGGAACCGGGCTACAACTCCGAGGGGATGTACTACTCGTTCTACTGGCACAACGGCTATGCCGTCCACGGCTATGCCGAAGTCCCGAACTACGCCGCCAGCCACGGCTGCGTCCGCACCTTCATCGCCGACCAGCCGCGCATCTACGAACAGCTGCACTACGGCGAGAGCATCTTCGTCTTCTAGGGCGTGCCGGACCTGAACGCCGCCAAGGAGACGTTGCTCGCGGAGCTGCGCGAGCACTCTCTGATCCTCGGCGAAGTGACGCTGGCCAGTGGGGCGACTGCGCAGTACTACGTCGATGCGCGGCGGACCTTGATGCGACCGCAGGGATTTCGGGCTGCGGGCGAGTTGATCGCGGCAGCCGCCCATGAACTGGGAGCCGAGGCGGTGGGCGGTCCGGCCACTGCAGCGATTCCTCCGGCCTGTGCTGCGATCGCCGTTCCGGCCGGTGAGGATCTCCTTGCCTTCTTCGTTCGTAGCCAGCGCAAGGAGCATGGCCTGCAGCAGTGGGTCGAGGGTCCGGTTGGAGCCGGGATCCCATGTCTGGTGGTCGAGGACACGGTGACTACGGGCGGATCGACGGCGGAGGCAATCGAGCGGGTTCTTTATGAGGGACTTCACGTCGTCGGTGTGGTTGGTGTCGTCGACCGCCTCGCCGGCGGCGCCGAGCGGATCGAAGCCGCGGCGGGAGCCCCCTACCGGGCCCTGTTGACGATCGACGAGATCTATCCGGACCGGCCCGACAGGAGCTGAAGCGGCAGGCCGCTAACCGCGCAGTTCGACGACCCCGAGGCGGTGTCCGCCGGGGATCGCGACCAACACGTGGGTCTTCAGACGCCCCCGGAAGCGCAGCAGCGTGCGCCCGATGCCGGTAAGCGGCACGCGGTAGGTATGCGCCTGACCGCCGCTGAGGCGGAAGGGGGCGCGGCCGATCACGCGGGTGACCACGCGGGTCCGTGGGCCACGGCCACGGTTTGCCGCCGGGGCCCGGAAGCGGGTGCGGAGGACGATCTGGCCCGGGCATTCGGTTCCTTCCGGCCAGCCGCAGGTGATCCGAAGCTGCACCCGGTTGCGGCCCGCTTTCAGGTTCGAGACCTGGACCGCGACCGGGATCGCCACGCCTTTGCAGCCGAGCAGGCTGTCTTCGCCCGGTTCGACGTCGAGCGCGTAGGCGCAGACCCGCTGGCGCCCCGACTTCACCGTCGGCAGGCTCAGGTCGAAGCCGTGGCGGCCGCCGGCTTCCGGGTACTTGAGGCGGACGTCGCGGCGAGAGAGGTCGGCGACCGGTCCTAATTCGTAGGTCGCGACCCCGGGTTCGCCTTCGCGGCCGCCGACCACGAGTCGGATCGAGAGCGGGGCGGTGGGCGCGTTGCCGTCGAAGGCCCAGCCGCGGACCCGCACCTGTCCCGGCCCGGCCGCGGCGACGAGATCGAGTGCTCCGACCGGGTTGTCTTGGGCCGTCGGCGGCAGGGTCGCTTCCCCCACCGTGGCCCCGTCGACCGAGTCGTTGTCGATGTTGATCGTCACCCCGCCGTAGGTCTCGTTGTGGCCGCCCTTGTACTGGTGGATGCGCTGGTGCGGCGTCCAGGCGCTCGCCGGCACCACCGGATCGGAGGTGCTGGTGGAGCCATTCCAGTTGGCGATCCAGAGGTGGTCGGGAAGTTCGTAGCCGGTGCCGACCTGGGCACCGAGGTCGGCGATCCCCGAGGAGCTCGAGCTGTAGACGCCGGAGACGTAACCGAGCGCGTGCAGCTTCTTCGTCCAGGCTTCGAGGAAGGCTAGGGTGGCGGCGGTCGCCGAGGAGGTGCGGCTGTAGGACTCCATGTCGAAGTAGATCGGGCTGCCGGGCCCCATCGCCACTTCGTTTGCCGCTTCGACGGCGTCGACCGCGGCGGCGACGCCTTGCGCCGTCGCCTGGCCGGCGCTGAGCTTGGCGCAGCTCGAGCAGGCGCTGGTCGGCGCCTGCAGGCCGACGTAGGTCGGGATCAGGTGCCAGCCCACGGAAGTCTGCGCCGCGACCCATTCCGGCGTCAGGTTCGGCTGCGAGCAGGCGCGGTTGACGCCGCCGATGTAGACGCCGACGGCGCGGTAGGGGGATTCCTTCCAGGCGTTCATCGAGCGCGCCGAGGGGGTGCTGCAGGCGTCGAAGCCGAGGCCGGTGAAGACGGTCCCCGAGCGGGCCCGGCTCGCGGCACTCGTATGCGCAGAGGGAAGCAAGAGGCGCGCCGAAGCAGTGCGCGGTTCGACCAGGATCGCCCGCCGCCTCCCGATCGCCTCCGCCGGGCAGTTCTGCTGCGATGACGGCGTCCCCAGGTAGACCGCCCGCCGGTCGAGCCGCACGCACATCCGCGGGTGCTGGGCCAATCGGTAGACCGGCCAGGAGGCGGGCACCTTCAGCGCCCGCCCGTCGAAGCGCACAGCCCGCTGCTCAACAGCGGGCGCCGGCGCGGCAAGCACGCCGAGGAGCAGCAGCAATCCCAGTAAGACCGGGACCACCCGCAGCGCGGTCGAAGAGGAAGGCCGATTCACGATCTGCACTCTCGGTACAAGCAAGGCACGAGGTCAAAAGTTGCTCCCCCCTGGGCGCGGGCCTGCAACCTCGCAGTGCCCCGAGCTGAATTCGAACCAGCGGCCCATCCCTTAGGAGGGACGATTTGTCAAGGCTCGACCACCCATGACACTGGGAACTTCGCTTGGCCGAGCGGAACGGGAGTGGACTTGAGTGGACACCAAGGGACTTGAGGGGCCAGATCTGTCCCTACCTTTGTCCCTACCCACAACATCCTTTCCGGCCGAGGGCGTTTGTTCACGTGCTTCACAGCTAACGCCGGCATCAGCGTCTAGCTCACTGGGCGATCCCCTGAGCAACCTGCTCCTGGGCAAGCAGCGAGATCCATCGATCCAGATGATCGAAAGAAGGAGCTCCAGCGCCCAGGTTCATCAGCGCCCGCCGGACGACTCTGCCCGTTTCCTGTGCATCGCGCAAGCGCTCGCGTACATGGTCGACTCGGAGCCCTGCAGTGGGCCGGTTCCTAACCTCCCTGACTTCTGCGTCGCGGGTGCAGAGAAAGTGCTGCCGCCGTCGAGCCGCCAAGTCCTCAAAGCCCCGGTATTGGCAGCAGCTGTGGTTGCAGACAAAGCGATGTCGCAGCCCCGGACGTTCTCCGATCGCCTCCGCGTGAGCACCCTTCATCGTCGTCATCAGAGCCTCAAGATAGACCCGCTTGTCAGGGCCTCCGCCTTTTCCTTCGCGTCGGCGTTCCTTTTCCTTTTCAGTGAGCGGTCGGTTGAGCTGGGCGAGGTTGCTCGCCTCGGCTTGAGCTAGACCGGAATCAAAGGCGTTGATCCCGAGTGCCTGAAGCACGATCCCGAACGCTCCGACGCGGCTTGCCATCACCGGGATACCCTCACCTGCGATGGCCAGTAGAAAGTCGACGTATAGCCGCAGCTTCTCGTGGCTATCTCGTACTGGGTCAAGTAAGAGCGGCTGCACGTAGGCCCCTGCGATCGGATAATCGAGAAGGCGGTTGATGACGAACTCCGGCTTCATCAGCACCTGACGTCCGGGGAGAACGGTCGCGATGAGGGGCCGCCGATCGATCCCCGTTCCCCCGTTGGCGGCGCAGGACTCCTCGAGCAGGCGGTCGTTATGAGCTACCCACTTGAGGAAGTCGGGGTCGTAGTAAGGGATAGCAGCCGACAGGTAATGGTCGCATCGCTGCTCCTGCTCGAAGCGCAATGCACCTAGAGCAAGTGACTTCGCTGCGCTGGAGTCGAAGTGCGCGACGGTGATCGGCTCGGACGGGGCGTAGGGAAGCGATTTGAGCTTCTCAACTTCCAAGAAGCGCTTGCCGGTGAACCGCTGGGCCTGCGGCTCCACAAGGTGAGGGACACCTTCCTCGCGTAGGCGCTTGAGCAAAGGGGGGTCGGAAGCGGCGTAGGTTGCCTCGACGACGGCTCCGCGGAGTCTGACCCCGTGGTCGAAGAGCGTTGCCGCGAGTGCATCCTCGATAGCTCGGCCGTCGTGCTGGGTGACCCGTGGCAGGAAGGTGGGCTCGGCGAGAAAGTCCGGGCCGTTCTCTAGCGTCTGCGTCATCAATTTGACAAACTAGACGACGTAGTAGACGACAAAAAGGAGTCAAAGTGGCGACGGATCTAGCTGGCCGACTGGAGCTGGCGAGCGAGCAGGTGGAGCTCGATCAAGCCGATCTGGCTCGGGTTCTCGACACCAACCCGCGCACGATCGCTCGCTGGCTGCAACGACAGGCCGCTCCGAGACCTGATTCGCGCGAGAGAGTCCTCGAGCTCTTGGCTGTCCTAGAACAGCTCTCAGGCGTCCTGCGGGCTCAGGCTGCCCACGATTGGCTCTTCTCCCCCAACCAGATGCTCGACCACTACAAGCCAGTCGATCTACTGCGCGAAGGGGAATATCGTCGCGTCCTCGGGGCTATCGACGCGATGGCCGAGGGCGTCTTCGTCTAAAGCAGATGCCGTCGTCGCATCTGGTCGACGCGGTCGACCAACTTGATCCGGTGCCCTACGCCGGAGATCTATTTCGGCATGTGGCGGCTGGTAGGCATCCCCTTTCGGGAGCAGGCGCGCGCTCGCTGGGTGGGCGTTGGAACCCTCGCGACAGCTTCGCCACGCTTTACCTTGCGGACGAGAAGGGAACGGTTGAGGCGGAGTTTCGGCGAATGGCTGATCGCCAAGGCCTCGACCCGACGGAGTTCTTACCGCGGCGCATCTATCGGATCGCCGTAGAGCTCCAAGCGGTCGTCGATCTGACGGGTCGACAGGCACTCCCATCTGCCCTCGCGAATCTCGATCTCGTCGCAGATGACCTGAGCGACACCCAGGGCTTGGGCGAGGCCGCTCAATATCTTGGGCGAGAGGCGATCTTCGCCCCGTCGGCTGCCGGCAGGGGCAACGTTCTGGCGGTCTTCATCGATCGGCTGCTTCCCGACTCCCGGGTAGTTGATGTCGGTTATGAAGTTTGGACCGAACTTCCTAGCGCCGGTTCATCCGAGAGCCGCGCTGGATAGGCCCGACTCTCGGATGAGAGCGCTCTAGCCCAGTCGACTCAAAACCCTGAGCATCAAGCGGTTGGGATCTTGCGTACCGAAGCGACGGCGGGTCGTGGCTGGCGACGGCAGCGACGGATCGGCCACCATGTCGCCACGGCTCGGCCAGTATCCATGCTCGACGCGCCAGCCGCAAAAGGCGAGAACCATCTCGTCGTCGTCCCAAGCCGTCATTCGCCGATCCCCGTAGACCGGTTTGAGCCCGGCCTCCCTGATGGCGTCCTGCCACGATCCGAAGAGACGCCTCACCGTGTTGGGTGATGGCATCGTCAGGTTGCCCTCTGCGTCCCGGTAGACGGGAGTTCTGCCGAACTTTCTCTGGAACCTGCGAATGCACTCCAATACGAGTTCTCCGGTCCAACCCTCACTCGACTTGGTAACTCGAGACTCTCGCTTCACAAGAGCCGGTCCATATCCAGCCGGCACTCCGGTCCGGGTCTCGATCTCACGAAACGTGAATCCCTGCTGGCGCAGGCATCGCACCTCCGCAATCTGCGCGTCGGTGTAGCGGGCGCTGCGGTGGTTCATTCCTCGTGGCGCCACACAAGGCGCAGCGCCGCTCTCTGCTGCCTCGAGCGCCCTTTTTGCGACAGGGTCGTCAACCAATTCATCTAGTTCGACGTGCGACTGGAGCGACTCCGACCGAGGGTCGATTAGCACGCGAGATCCGTCACCCGCGGTCTCCGAGAGCGCATCCAACGAGGTCGTCCGTTGCCTTTTCTCCCGGATCTTCATCGCCTTGTTGCGGGCGGTCCCACGGAGATAACCGCCGATCGGCCCGGGCTCCAGTCGGTCCGCCTTTTCGGCGAGGACGATCCAAGCATCCTGGACTGCATCTTCTGCGTCCTCTTGGCTTATGCCTCGCACTTGGTTACAAACGCTGCGTACAAGCCCGGCGTGCTGCTGTGCATCTATGGTCAAGTCGACGGCGATAGATGAGTCCATCTGTTCCTCCTTTTGGTCGAAGCCGCAGCAGCGGACAGGTGGAGACAGGTTGGACCTGTGCCGAAATCAAGGCGTCCGCTCTTGCGGTCCTGATTCAGATGAACGTAGGTGACCTCTCGGTCGGATATGGGACGCGACCCGCGGAGCAACCGAGGCTCGGTTCTTCGAGCCTCGCCGGATGATTACCCCCGCGGAAGGTGTAGCTCTATCCCCACCTACAGGCACGGATCGGGGGTCGGGTAGGGACAGGGCATCGTTGGGAAGCCGGGGTAGGGACGGGTAGGAACACCGTTCGTCCCTGGCTGCTGCCAGGGACCTTGGCTCCGCAAGCGGCCTTGAGAATGCCCCGAGCTGGATTCGAACCAGCGGCCTATCCCTTAGGAGGGGATCGCTCTATCCAGCTGAGCTATCGGGGCCGGGCGCGAATTGTCGCTTAAGTGTGGAAGCCATGCGTGAATTGGCGCTTTGTGCGCGCCACGCGTGCGTCCTGGCTCGGCAGGATCGCTTGTATGAGAACGCTAGAAGCAGTGAACATGTCCTCCGCACGGTCTAATGTGGTGCACATGTCCAAGATGATTCAGATCAGAAACGTGCCCGACGACCTGCACCGGGATTTGAAGAAGCGGGCGGCGCTCGCCGGGATGAGCATGTCCGACTACATCAAGCAGGAGCTCGACCGGAAAAGCCGTAAATCGACGATCCGGGAGATCGGCGCGAGAAGCAAAGGACGTAGTGCAGGGGCCGATCTGAGCACCCAGAAACTCGTAGAAATCATCCGGGAATCTCGCGGGGACTGATGGCTGTCGTCGATGCGTCGGTCCTGATCGAACTCCTCCGCGACGGGCCATATGCGGAGGTGGTCGAAGAGCGGCTGGACGCTGAAGAACGAACGCTGTGGGCGCCGCACCTCGTCGATGCGGAGATCGGTCAGGCGCTGCGACGGCAGGTCCGCCTGGGAGAACTCACCGCTGAGACGGCGGGAAGGGCTTTATGGGAAGTCGGCGATCTTCCGGTCGAGCGCATGGAACATGAACCGCTGATGCACGTCGCCTGGCACCTGCGTCACAACTTCTCCTTCTACGACGGCCTGTATCTAGCCCTGGCGCTGATGCTCGACGAACCGCTACTCACCTTCGACGCGCGGATGGCGCGGTCGGGCGTCGACCTTCCGATCGAGGTGCTCGGCTAGGCGTAGAGGGTCTCGGAGGCGAGCTCGTCGGCGCGTCGGCTCCAGAGCTTCACTTCCATGAAGACCTCGTCGCCGTAGCCCTCGAGGGCGTCGAGGGCGATCAGGGTGAAGCGGTCCTGAGAGATCAGCTCCTGGTCGACCGTCTCGCCCTCCAGCACGGCGGTGGCGGCGACGGCGCCGCGGACGAGCGGCCGCCCCCAGACCAGGGTGACGGCGCCGGCACGACCGTTCTCGCCGCGCCAGCGGCCGATCACGTCGTCGTTGAGGTCGATCCGCCAGTCGGGGTTGTCCTCGGCGAGGATGTCGGTGAAGTCGGCCTTGACCGCGAAGTCCCGCGCCTCCCCCTCCGGCGGCTGCACGTAGGAGACGTGGCCGAACAGCTCCAGCCGTCCCTCCTCGCTCTCGGTCTTCGCCGAGCAGGGGACCCAGACCCGGCCGCCCCAGGCGCGCTCCGGGAACCAGTCGACCTCGGCGGGCACCTCGGCCCCGGCCGGCAGGTCCCCTACCGCGGCGACGGCCTGCGCGAACTCCTCGCGCAGCCGCTCGGCGAAGCGGCCATGTGGGATCCCCTCCTGGGTCGTGTCGGCGATGAAGCGCGGGATCGGTCGTGCGGTCGGCTTCATCCGAGGCACTCTCTCAGGTCGGAAGCGGCTTGCTCGGGTGGGTAGACGTTGATGTCGACGCCGGTGCCGAGCTCGAAGCCGGCCTTGATCGTCAGGCGGGGGGCGATGTCGACGTGCCAGTGGAACTGGTCGGCGCCGCGAGGGGCGGTGCGGACCCAGAGGTTGAGCTCGGGCGGACCGTCGAAGAGGTCGGCGAGGGCGCGCATCGCGGTGCGGATCATCGCCGCGCCGCCCTCGTCCTCCTCGAAGCGGGCGGACTCGCGACGCGGGATCACCCGCAGCTCGAACGGGGAGCGTGAGGCCCAGGGGCAGATCAGCGCCGCCTCGTCGTCGATCGCGACCAGGCGGTCACGGCGGCGCACCTCCTCGACCAGGACGTCACTCAGCAGCCCGCCGCCGGCCGTGCGTTCGCCGTAGGCGCCGGCCCGCTCGCGCTCGCGGGCGACGGCGGCGGGGACGAAGGGCAGCGCGTAGAGCTGGGCGTGGGTGTGCTCGAGCGAGGCACCGGCGCCGCCGCCCTCGTTGACGATCAGCTGCAGGTAGGAGGCATCGGGGTGCGCGCGCATCCGCTCACGCCAGGTGGCAACCGCGGTCGCGAACTGATCCTCGTCGAGCTCGGCCATCGCCGTCAGGTGCCGCGGCGAGTTGATCAGCACCTCGTGCGAGCCCTCGGCCGGACGCGAGGAGAAGAGGTCCGGTTCGCCCGCGCGTTTCGTCGCCAGCAACGGATCACCGGCGCTGGCGAAGGACCCGGCGTCGGCGGCAGGCCCGGCAGGTTGCGGTTCCTTACGGACGGCATCCGTCTCTAAGGAACCACGCGATCGACCGTGGGGGTCCGGCGCGCTGCCGAGCGCCGGGTAGAGGTTCGGGACCACGCGGGTCTTCCAGCCCGACGTGTCCGGCTCGCCACCGTCCGGGCGCAGCGCGTAGAGCTCCGGCGGCGTGCGGTCCTCCCGACCCTCGCAGAAGGGGCAGCTGTCCGGGCCCTTCGGCTCGGTCGAGCGCGGCGAGAAGCTGTCGGGGCGGGCAGCCCGGCCGGGGGCGAGGATCGTCCTCAGCCCGGTCAGCTGGTCGATGCGGATCTCCGGCGCGCTCAGGAGCGTGAAGGGGGGAGGTCGCCTGCGTCGGGCTCGTCTGCCGCCGGGGGCTCCGGCGGCTCCGGGGGAGCAGGCGCCGGGGGTCGGGGCGGCCGCTCGGTCCCGGCGGCGCGTCCAGCCGCGCCTTTGCCGACGAACGGCTCGAGCACGTCCATCGGCAGCGGGAAGACGACGGTGGTGTTCTGGTTGGTGCCGATTTCCAACAGCGTCTGCAGGTAGCGCAGCTGCAACGAGGCCGGGTTGGTGCTGATGATGTCGGCGGCGTCGGTGAGCTTCTGCGCGGCCTGGAACTCGCCCTCGGAGTTGATGATCTTCGCCCGCCGCTCGCGCTCGGCCTCGGCCTGGCGGGCCATCGCCCGCTGCATCTGCTCGGGGATCTCGACGTCCTTGATCTCGACCGCGGTGACCTTGACGCCCCAGGGCTCGGTCGACTCGTCGATGATCTTCTGCAGCTCTTCGTTGAGCCGCTCGCGGTCGGCCAGCAGCTGGTCGAGCTCAGCCTTGCCGAGCACCGAGCGCAGCGCCGTCTGCGAGATCTGCGAGGTGGCGACCAGGTAGTTCTCGACCTCGACCACCGCCCGGTTGGAGTCGACGACACGGAAGTAGGCGACCGCGTTGACCCGGCAGGGGACGTTGTCGCGGGTGATCACCTCCTGCGGCGGGATGTTGAGGGTGACCGTCCGCAGGTCGACCTTGACCATCCGGTCGACGAGCGGGATCAGCAGGATCAGCCCCGGCCCCTTCTGGGCGATCAGCCGGCCGAGGCGGAAGATCACCCCGCGCTCGTACTCGCGCAGGATCCGCACCGAGGTGCCGAGCGCGATCAGCCCGAAGAACACGAGGACGATGAGAATCCCTGCCACAGCCTCCATCAACCGGCTCCTTCTCTGGACTGGACCGCCGTCTGCGGCTCCGGGCGGACCACCAGGGTCAGCCCGTCGACCGCCTCGACCTTGACTCTATCCCCCAGCCCGATCGGCCCTGAACCTGTGGCTAGCCGGGCGCTCCAGATCGTGCCGCCGAGCCAGACGCGGCCGTCGGGGTCGATCGAGCTGCGGGCCTCGCCGGAGGACCCGACTATGCCCTCGGTGCCGGTGCGGACCCGCGGCTGCCGCCGCGCCGCCAGCACTTTGCGGGTGACGAAGTAGAAGCTGATCGCCGAGATCACCCCGAGGGCGATCAGTGCCCCGCCGATGTAGTCGGCGGCACTGCTGTCGGAACCGAGGGCGACGATCCCGGCGCCGGTCAGCCCGGCGACCCCGAGGAAGGCGAGGATGCCGCCGGTCGGCAGCAGCAGCTCGGCGAGCAGAAGGCCCAGGCCGATCAGCGCGATGACGACGAAGGCTTCCACGCCCTGATTATCCCCTTGTCTACGCGCCTAATGCGTACCGGCGCACGTCGGCTTCCAGTTCGGAGTCGTTGGGGTAGGGGCCCTGTTTGAGGTAGACGAGCTTGCCGTTCTTGTCGAAGAAGGCGGTGTCGGGGAAGCCGCCCAGGCCGCCGAACGATTCAAGGGTGCCTTTGTGCGGGTCGACGTAGCTCGGATAAGAGAGGGGCTCCTCTTTGAGGAAGGTCGCCGCAGCGTCGGTCGAGTCTTCGGAGTTGACGCCGAGGAAGGCGACCCGCTTGCCGTAGCGCGCCGAGAGCTGCTGCAAGACGGGGAACTCCTCCCGGCAGGGACCGCACCAGGAGGCCCAGACGTTGACGACCGCCGGGTAGCCGCGGAGCTGGGCGAGCCGTTTTTCGAAGGCGCTCTGGCCGCCCGGGATCAGCTCGTTCGCCTGCTTGTGGAGGGCGGCGAGCGGCGCCGGCGAGCCGGCGAGGGCCTTGGTGTAGTCGGGGTGGGACCCGTCGCCGCTCTCGGTCGAGCTTCCGCAGCCTGCGGCGAAGAGCGCCGCCAGCACTACCGTGCCCAGCGTCAGAAGAGGTCCGATTCGCGTACGCATCCGCTCAATCGGTACAATACGTACGTTCGGTTCGCGGGTTCGCGGGCCGCTGAGTTCTTCGGGGAGACCTCTAGTCATGCCCCGCAGCCTCGTTCGACTTTCCGATTTTCCACCTGTTCCCGGCCGTATGTCTCAGTCCGGCGGGGACTGAATCCCGGAAGCCTCCATGGCCAACACCAGCGACGTTGCCGCTGACGCGGCAGTTCCTCTAAGCGCCGACATCGAGCGCGCGGCGGCATTCGCCCGCGAGCCCTTCCTGCTGGACGGCGAGGGGCCCGAGGCGCTGGCGCCGGGAACGGCGCGGCGGCGGGCGCTCGACGCGGCGCTGAAGGAGCTCGACGAAGGGGCCGAGAACCCTTCGATCCGGTGGCGGCGGGACTTCTCGCTGCTGCTCGGCTTGGAGCGCTTCCTCGCCGAGGAACCGCCGAAGCTGCGCGACGGGGCCGAACTGAACCCGCACCAGGTCGACGCCCTCTCCGGCACCCTCGCCGAGCTGATGGGCCAGCAGCAGAGCGGCAGCGCCGCCGCGGTCGAGAACGGCAACGGCAACGGCGACTCGGGCAACGGCGGCGCCGCCACTCCGGCCGCGACCGACGCCGAGGCCGACGGGGCGGGCGAGCTCGACGAGGACGACGAGGTCGCGCCCGACGAGGAGCCGCAGGACTGGGAGGAACAGCCCGACGAGGACGACGAGGAGGTCGTCGAGGAGGCCCCCGAGGACCCCGGCGCCGAGCGTCGCTTCTGGTTCGAGCACGCGACCGGGGCGGGGAAGACCGTTGCCGCGGTCGGCTTCGTCGAGGCGACCCGGACGGGTGGAGTCCTGATCCTCACCCACCGCCGCAACCTCGTCGACCAGTTCATCGGCGAGATCTCCGACCGCGGCTACAAGGAGCGGCTGCGGCCGCCGCTGCTCGACGGCCGCGACGACCCCGACGGCCCGGTCACGGTCGAGACCTACCAGTGGTTCGTCCGCAACCACAAGAAGATTTCAGACGCCTACTCGATCGTCATCTGCGACGAGGCCCATACCGCCCTGGGCGAGAAAACCAGCGCCTGCATCCGCGACATGCCGGGCCCCGTCTACATCGGCATGACTGCGACCGGGGCGCTGATCGCCCGCCACGTCGCCGACCTCTTCCCGACCCAGACCTCGCGCTTCGACCTCGCCCAGGCGGCGCGGCGGGGCGTGATCGCGCCCCTGCGCTGCCTGCGGATCCCACCCGGCCCCGGGGTGCGGACGATCGCCAAGGTGCCGCTGCGAAAAGGCGAGGTCGACCAGGACTTCGACCAGGAGGAGCTGGCGGCGCTGCTCGACCAGGAGCCGTTCAACGTCGCGATCGCCGACCTCTACCGCTCGCGCTTCCGCAAAGTCCCGGGCGTCGTCTACACCGCCGGCGTCCAGCACGCGAAGAACGTCGCCAAAGCCTTCCGCGACGCCGGCATCAACGCCCAAGCGGTCTCCGGAGAGACGCCGAAGCGCGAACTGGCCGAGATCCTCGCCGGCTTCGAGCGCGGCACCGTCGACGTCCTCTGCAACGCGATGCTGCTGGCCGAGGGCTGGAACAGCCCGCGGGCGACGATCTGCATGCACCTGGCCCCGACCGCCTCGCGGCGGATCTACCAGCAGCGGGTCGGCCGCGTCACCCGGCGGGCGCCGGGCAAGGAGGCCGGCCTGGTGCTCGACTTCGTCCACCCGGCGACGACCCACGACGAGACGATCATCACCCTCCACAGCCTGCTCGACCGCGACGTCTACCGCGGCGGCGCGATCGTCGTCGGGCCGGTGCGGCGCGGGCGCGGCCGCAAGGTCCGGGTCGAGCGGCGGATCGTCCCCGTCTCCGACGTCGAGGAGAAGCGGATGGAGGTGTTGGAACGCGAGATCTGGCGGATCGCGGTCGAGAACCTCGACTACCCCGAGCAGCACGCCTGGGCGGCGCTGGCTGGAGCGCGGGTCAACACCCAGGGCTGGCGCCGGGCGCGGGCGATGCTGCAGAACGACCGCACCAAAGAGCTGCGCCGCCGCTTCCTGCTCACCTGCGTGCAGCATCGCCGCAACGCGCAGCTGCGGCTGAAAGCGCTGGGGGAGATCGCCGATCTCGGCGACGCCGACGCCTTCGACGACGCGATCGACATCGTCGGCACCTGGAGCCGCGAGGACAAACGCGCCGGGACCAAGACGCTGCTGCAGGCGCTGATCGACAAGCGGATCGGCCGCCGCGACCAGGCGCAGGCCTGGGTCTGGCGCCTCGCCTCCTACACCCGCGAACTGCACGAGGAGTACGCGGTGCAGCGCTGGCCGGAGACCAAGCGCCTGCTGGGCTTGCTGGTCAACTCCTCCGGCCGGGCGCACGGGCGCAACGCCCGGCGGCTGGTGCACGCGGCGCGCAAACAGGATCGGCGGCTCGCGGTTGCGCTGCTGGCCGCCGCGGTCTCGCACACGCCCGAGGGCGAGGAGGTGCTGCGCGGGGCGCGGATGCGGATGGCGCGGAAACCGTCGGCGGTGGCGCGCGAGCTGTTGAAGAACTTCCCCAAAGGCGGCAAGCGTCGGCGTAAGCGCAAACGCGGCGGCGCCGGGCAGGCCCAGGGCGAGAACGGCAATGCGCCTGAGGCTGCGGGAAACGGTGGGGCGCAGCAGGAGCAAGCGGACGGCGACGCGCCGGCGAAACCGAAACGCCGTCGGCGACGCAAACCCAAAGCTTCAGAAGCGGGTGAGGTGGACCTCGCCGGCTCCGACGGCGATGCGGTCGCCGCCGGGGGTGACGACGACGAGGTATCCCCTATCGTCGACGCCGTCGGCGACGCCTGAGCCGTCCTCCCACTCGACTTCTCTGCCGAGTAGCGCGTCGCGTTTGCGCCAGGTCGCTAGTACTTCGTCTGGTTTTGCTTGGAGCCAGTGGTTCAGGCGTTGGTTGAGGACTTCGGTGGTTGCTGAGGGGGCCGGGGGAGGGGGTCCGGCGGGCAACAGCGGGCAGGGCCCGGCGGACCCCCTCCCCCGGCCCTTGTTACCGGGGTCGAATAGAGAGATCGCGGTCTCTTGGAGCTCGGTTGGGAACTCCTCTCGGGAGATGGAGAGGTTCAGGCCGACTCCGATGACGGCCCAGCTGTCTTGGGGGCGGGCCTCGATCAGGACTCCGGACAGCTTGCGGCCCTCGACGTGGATGTCGTTGGGCCACTTGACCTTGCAGGTCAGCTCGGGGTTTAGTTCCTCAGCTGCCTCGCACACAGCTAGCGGCACGGCTAGGGGGAGCAACAGGTGGCGCTCCTCCAGGGGGCGGACGATTGCGGAGTAGAGGAGGGCTTTGTCCGGGGGGGCGGTCCAGGTGCGGCCTTGGCGGCCGCGGCCCGCGGTCTGCTCGGAGGCGGTGACGACGGTGCCGTGGGGGGCGCCGGCCGCGGCGAGCTCGCGAGCGCGGGAATTGGTCGAGTCGGTGCGGCGAAAGTGGCGGTGCGGATGTCCGAGCGTCATCGCGTGGTTCCTTTCGGACGATATGCGTCCGTTAGGAACCACAACTACGTCGCGTCGGCTAAGAGGGCGTCCAGGAGGCCGTCGATGTCGTGGCGCTCGGCTTCTACCGCTACCTGGAGGCCGGCGGTGCGGGCGGTCTCGCTGGTTACGGGGCCGATCGAGATGATGCGGGCGTTCTCGGGGAAGCGGTCGCCCAGGGCCTCGACGAGGTTGGTCACGGTCGAGGAGGAGGTGAAGGTGATGTAGTCGGCCTCCTGGGCGCGCTCGACCTCGGACTCGTCCGGCTGCTCGCGGACGGTCTCGTAGAGGGGGACGACGTCTACCTCGGCGCCGCGCTCCCGGAGGGCGTCGGGGAGGACGTCGCGGGCCTCGGCGGCGCGGGCTACCAAGACCCGCTTGCCCTCTACCTCGGTGTCGGCCAATGCCTCGACCAGGGCCTCGGCGACGAAGCGCTCGGGGAGAACGTCGGCGACGATGCCGTGCCCGGCCAGGGCGCGGGCGGTGCCGGGTCCGATCGCCGCGACGGTGGCGCCGGCGAGGGCGCGGGCGTCTCGGCCTGCTGCCTGCATCGCTTCGAAGAGCAGGTGGACGCCGTTCGGGCTGGTCAGACAGACGAGTGAGTAGTCGCCGATCCTCGCCACCGCGTCGCGCACCTCCTGCGACTCGACCCGCGGCTCGATCCGGATCGCCGGCAGCTCGACCACATCGGCGCCGAGCTCGCGCAGGGTGCGGGCGAAGCCGCTGGCCTGGGCGCGGGCGCGGGTGACGACGACGCGGCGGCCGTGCAGCGGCCGGCGCTCGAGCCAGCCGAGCTGCTCACGCCGTCGCGCCACCTCGCCGACGACGATCAGCGCCGGCGCCTTCACCTGCTCGCGCTCGACCGTCTCGGCGATCGTCCCCAGGGTTGCCTCGACCGTGCGCTGCCCGGCCATCGTGCCGCGTTCGATCGCCGCCGCGGGCTCCTGCGGATCGCGTCCCGCCTCGATCAGCGCCGCCGCGTTCTCGGCCAGCCGTTTCACCCCCATGTAGAAGACGAGCGTGCCGGGGAAGCGGGCCAGCGCCGTCCAGTCGAGCGCGCTCTCGGTCTTCTCCGGGTCCTCGTGGCCGGTGACGAAGGCGACGGCGGAGGCGTCGTCGCGATGGGTGACGGGGATGCCGGCGTAGGCGGTGGCGGCGACACCGGCGGTGATGCCCGGCACGACCTCGAACTCGACCCCGGCCTCGCGCAGCGCTTCCCCCTCCTCGCCACCGCGGCCGAAGACGAAGGGGTCGCCGCCCTTGAGGCGGACGACGCTCTTGCCCTCGCGGGCAGCGGCGATCAACCGCTCGCCGATCTCCTCCTGCGGCACCGAGGGCACTCCCGGTTGCTTGCCGACATAGACGAGCTCGGCCTCGGACCGGGCGCCGGCGAGGGCCCCGGGCGGGATCAGGCGGTCGTAGAAGATCGCGTCGGCGATCGCGATCAGCTCCAGCGACCGCACGCTCATCAGCCCCGGATCTCCGGGCCCGGCGCCGACGAGGTAAACCCTCCCTACTGACGGGCCGATCTGTCGACTTCTGTCAGCCGACGGGCCTATTTGTCTGTCCTGGTCGGTCATATCGTCCCGTCGACGGATCAGAGGCGTCCTTTCGGCCCGTCGGCTTGGTCGAGGATCTCGCGGGCGCCGGCGCCGAGGAGGCGCTGGGTCAGTTCGGCGCCGGCGAGGCTCGGCTCTTCGGCGTTGCCCTCGATGCGGTCGCGGATCCACTCGCTGCCGTCCGGGAGGCCGACGAAGGCGTCGACCGTCAGGGCTTTGCCTTCGACCTGGGCGTGCACTCCCAGCGGGGTGTTGCAGGTCGCCTGCAGCAGCGCCACCACGGTCCGCTCGGCGGTCAGCTCCCGCATCGCCTTCAGGTCGTTGACTGAGGCGGCGGCGTCCCCGCTCTCGGCATCGTCGGAGCGGATCTGGACGGCCAGCGCGCCCTGGCCGGCGGCCGGGCACATCTGCTCGACCGGCAGGGCGAAGCCGATCTCTCCCTCGCGGCCGAGCCGCCGCAGTCCCGCCGCGGCGAGGACGATCCCGTCGAGGTCGCCCTCGGCCAGCTTGCGCAGCCGGGTGTCGACGTTGCCGTGCAGCTCCTCGATCCGCAGATCGGGCCGCGCCGCCAGCAGCTGCGCCTGCCGGCGCAGGCTCGCGGTCCCGACCCGGGCTCCCTCCGGCACCTCGTCCAGCGAGCCGCCGACCCCGATCCAGACGTCGGCCGGGTCCTCGCGCTCGGGCACGCCCGCGATCTCCAGCCCGTCAGGCATCTCGCTCGGCAGATCCTTGGCCGAGTGGACGCCGATCTCCGCCTCTCCCGCCAGCAGGGCCCGCTCGACCCCGCGGACGAAGCGCGACTTGTCCCCGGGCTCGCCGTCCGAACTGGCCTCCACCAGCTCCGCACCCCCGAGCCGATCGGCAACCCACCGTGCTTGCGTGAGAGCGAGGGTGCTGCCGCGAGTTGCAAGTTTGAGCATCGATTCCGAGAGGGTTCGTGACCAAGCAGATCAAGGACGCAGGGAGCGTGGCGTGCTCTGCACGCGAGCAACCGAGGACGCCGATATGCGCAGTGTCACGTGCCCTCTCGGCGGAGCTCGGTGACGTTGTTCCGCGCCTCGCCCTCCGGCTCGGTCTCGACGTCGAGACCGAAGAGCTCGCGCAGGGCGCTGAGGTAGAAGTAGGCGTCGTCCGATCCGGCGGAGCGGCGGATGCGCATGGTCGGCTCGTGCAGCAGCCGCGAGGCGATCGCCTTCGCCATCGTCTCCAGCCGCTCGCGGTCGGCCTCGCTGAGGTGGGTCCAGCGCCCCTCGTTCTCGGCCAGGACGCGGCGGACGATCTCGTCGCCGCGCCCGCGCAGCGCCGCGATCGTCGGCACCACCTCGAGCGAGGCGAGCCAGCGCTCGAAGCGGTCGAGCTCGGCCTCGACGATCCGTTCGGCCCGGACGGTCTCCGCCTCGCGGCCGCCCTGGTTTCGTTCGACGATCTGCTGAACGTCGTCGATGTCGTGGACGCTGACGCCGGCGACCTCGCGGCAGGCGGGCTCGATGTCGCGCGGCACCGCCAGGTCGATCGCCAGCAGCGGCCGCTCGGGCCGAGCCGCCATCACCTGCTCGAGGCCTTCGCGCTCGACGATGTGGTGCGGCGAGTTGGTAGCCGAGACGACGATGTCCGCGCCTGTCAGCTGCTCGGGCAGCTCTTCGAAGCGGACCGCGGTGCCGTCGAAGCGCTGGGCGAGCCCGATCGCCCGGTCGTAGTGGCGGTTGGCGACGAAGACGGTGTTGACGCCGCGGGCGACCATCGCCTTGGCGACCAGCTCGGCGGTCTCGCCGGCGCCGACGACGAGCACGCGCTTGGCGGAGAGGTCGCCGAGCGCCCGTCGCGCCAGCTCGACGGCGACGGAGGGGATCGAGACGCCCTTCTGGCTGATCCCGGTCTCCTCGCGCGCCCGGCCACCGCTGGTCAATGCGCCGCGGAAGAGGCGGTTGAGGATCGGCCCGGTCGCTCCCTCGACCAGCGCCAGCTCGTAGGCGCGTTTGACCTGGCCCTGGATCTCGGCCTCGCCGAGGATCATCGAGTCGAGCCCGGCGGTCACCTGCAGCAGGTGGCGGGCGGCGTCGGTCGCGCGCAGCGAGTAGAGGTGGCCGAGCAGCTCGGTGGGGCGGATCTCCGCCTGCCGCGTAAGCACGCCGAGCGCGGTCGACTCGGCCTCGACCGGGTCGGAGACGATCAGGTAAAGCTCGGTCCGGTTGCAGGTCGAGATCGCCGCCGCCTCGTGGATGCCGTTCGCCGCGGTCAGCTCGGCGAGGGCGGAGACGGCGCGGCCCTCGGTCAGCGAGAGCCGCTCGCGCAGGTCGAGCGGCGCGGTCTTGTGAGAGACGCCGAGCGCCAGCAACTCAGACATGAGGCGCCGCCTCCTCCGCTTCGCGTCCGGGGGCGACTTGGGCGGCTTTGTTGCGCTCGGCGATTTCCGCGACCTCGCGCAGTTCCTTCTCGATCCGCTGCACTTTCGCCGCCATGATCGCGACGTAGACGACGAGCAGGACGACGAAGACGACGTAGGCGCCGGCAACGTACTTGCCCGCCTCGTCGAGCGGCAGCGCCGGGGCGCCGAGCGGCAGCAGCATCAGCTCACCTCCGGGGCGATCCGCGAGCCGCCGCCGGCGGCAGGTGCGTCGAGCGCGCGGCGCAGGCGCTTGACCTGGCCCGAGGCGCTCTTCGCCGTCAGCTCGAACTTCACCAGCGTCACCCAGAGCAGCGCCATCGCCACCAGGCAGCAGAGGAAGACCACGAGCATTTCTCCCGGCAGCCCGCCGTTGCTGGTGGCGAAGACGCGCGGGTGGACGAGGCTCTGCGCCATCCGCACCGCCATGAAGTTGAGCGGCACGAAGGCTCCGGCGGTGATCGCAAAGACCGAGGCGTAGCGGGCTTGGCGGTCGCGGTCCTCGATCGCGTAGCGGAAGGGGTAGTAGGTCGCATACATCAGGAAGACGATCAGGAAGCTGACCAGGGTCGGCTCGTTCCAGACCCACCAGTGCCCCCAGGAGGCCTTCGCCCAGATCGCCCCGGTGATCAGCACGGCGACGCCGAAGATCACCGAGATGTGGATCGAGACGTAGGAGTAGGCGTCCCATTTGCGGTTGTCGGTGCGCAGGTGGGCGATCGCGAAGAGCCCGCCGACGATGAACCCGACCAGCGCCGTCATCGCCAGCGGCACGTGCAGGTAGAAGATCTTCTGGATGAAGCCCTGGTCGCCGTCGAGCGGCGCGTAGAAGAAGACCAGCGACAGCGACAGCGCGAGCATCGCCACAGTGGTGATCGAGAGGGGCTTCAGTCCTTTGCCGTACATGCGCCTCGGGAAGGTGGGGGACGGTGGCGCCCGGTCAGTCCTCGAGGAGAAAGTCGAAGACGGCGTAGCCGACCAGGCCGAAGATCAAATCGTATAGGCCGAGCACCATCAGCCAGGTTCCGAAGCGGTGGTAGGAGGGGCCGCCCAGGGCCAGGAGCGGCTCGGTGGCGCCGGTGGCGGCGATCATCAGCGGCACCACGAGGGGGAGCAGGACCAGCGGCACCAGCAGGTCGCGGGCGCGCGAGTTGACTGCCATCGAGGAGATCAGGGTGCCGGTGGCGGCGAGGCCGAGGTCGGCGAGCAGGAGGACCGCGATCAGCGGGCCGAGGCCACCGGCTCCGTCGAGGAAGAAGACCGCGAAGATCGGCACCGCGACCAGCTCCAGCGCCGCCAGATAGATCACCAGCGCCGCCACCTTGGCGCCGAAGAGGACGCTGCGGTCGATCGGCGCCAGGCGGATCGCGTCGAAGCCGCCCTCCTCCCGCTCGGCGACGAAGAGGCGGTTGATGCCTAGCACGGCGGCGAAGAGCAGCGTCGCCCAGAGCACGCCGGCGGCGAGGCTGCCGGAAAGGCTGGTGCGGTCGAGGCCGAAGCGGAAGATGACGAAGGTGGTGACGCTGAAGAGCGCCATCGCCGGCAGCGACTGCAGGGTGCGCAGCTCGGCCCGCAGGTCCTTGGCGAGGATCGCCGCGAAGGCGGCACGGGTGGGGGTCACGAGACCACCGCCGCCTCGCCGATCCCGAGGCGCAGCACCTGGTCGGCCTCGGGCAGGTGGCGCTCGGGGTCGTGGGTGACGACGACGCGGGTGCCGGCGCCGGGGCCGATCAGCTCGCGCGCCAGCTCGCGTCCCTCGACGTCGAGGTTGGAGTCGGGCTCGTCGAGCAGCAGCAGCTGCGGTCGGTGGAGGACGCAGCGGCAGATCGAGAGCCGCTGCCGCATCCCTGCCGAGAGCTCGGCAACCCGCTCGTCGGCGCGCCGCTCCATCTCCACCGCCCGCAGCAGCTCCTCGATCCGCGCCTCCGCGGCGGCGCGCTCGAGCCCGTGCAGGCGCGCCTGGAAGCGCAGGTTCTCGCGGCCGGAGAGGTCGCGGTAGAGCAGCGGCTCGTGGCCGAGGTAGCCGATCCGACCGCGCAGCTTCCAGGCCTCGCTCGGCAGCGAGCAGCCGAGCACCCGCACCTCACCGCCGCTCGGCCGCAGCAGCGTCGCCAGAACCCGCAGCAGCGTCGTCTTGCCGGCGCCGTTGGGGCCGAGCACGACCAGCGACGCGCCCGCGGTCAGCTCGAAGCCGACGCCGTCGAGCGCCGGCCGGTCGCCGTAGTCGCGCCGCAACCCCGCGACGGCGATCGCGGGCTCGGCCTTCTCCTGGGAGGGCGGCATCCCTCCTGATTCTGATGCCGTGGCGACTAACCCGCGCCGTTGCGGCGCTTCTGCATCGTCCGCCGCCCGATCTTCAGCAGCGGCGCCGCGCCCTCGCGCAGCGCTTTTGCGCGGACCTCGCCCTTGCCGTAGAGGATCTTCGCCGAGGCTTTGACCGCCTCGCCGAGGGTTTCGTCGTAGGGGTGCCACCAGAAGTCACGGGTGAGGCCGGGCTCCCAGGCGTTGGTCTTGATGTTGACGCACTCGTAGAAGCCGAATTTGGAGTGCGAGCGGCCGAGGCCGGAGTCCTTGACGCCGCCCCAGGCGCACTGGCAGGCGCCATGGCTGAAGGAGTGGTCGTTGACCCAGACCATTCCCGACTCGATCCGGCGGGCGATCCGGGCGCCGCGCCGGCGGTCCTTGGTCCAGACCGAGGCGCCGAGGCCGAACTCGGAGTCGTTGGCGAGGTCGATCGCCTCCTGCTCGGAGTCGACGACGACGATCGGCAGCACCGGGCCGAAGATCTCCTCGCGCATGATCCGCATCTCGTGGGTGACGCCGGTGAGGACGGTCGGGGCGATGTAGCGCCCCGCCTCGAGGCCGGGCGGGTCGACCGGGCCGCCGCAGTGTTTGGTCGCACCGGCGGCGACCGCGTCCTCGATCAGTTCGACGACGATCCCGTACTGCTCCTCCGACGTCATCGGCCCGATCTCGGTGTCCCACTCGATCGGGTTGCCGAGGCGCAGCTTCTCGGCCTCGCGGACGACGCCCTCGATGAAGCGGTCGGCTACGTCGCGCATCACGTAGACGCGCTCGATCCCCGAACAGGTCTGGCCGGCGTTGGCGAAGCCGCCCCAGACGGCGCCGGAGACGGCGTTGTCGAGGTCGGCGTCGGAGCAGACGATCATCGGGTCCTTGCCGCCGAGCTCGAGCACGCTGCCCTTGAGATCGGCGGCGCAGACCTCGCCGACCTTGCGGCCGACGTTGACCGAGCCGGTGAAGAATACCTTGCCGACACTGGAGCGGCAGAGCGCGTCGCCGATCCGGCCGCCGCCGTGGACGACGCGGACCAGGCCCTCTGGCAGGCCGCCCTTCTCGAAGACCTTGGCGATCCGCTCGCCCAGCAGCGGCGTCAGGCTCGCCGGCTTCAGGACGACGCCGTTGCCGGCCATCAGCGCGATCGCGACCTCGCCGAAGGGGATCGACCAGGGGTAGTTCCAGGGTGCGATCACGCCGACGACGCCGATCGGCTCGTAGCTGAAGCGGCCTTTCTTGGAGAGCGTGAAGGCCTGCGTCATCGGGATCTTCTCGTCGGCGAGGATCTTCGGCCCCTGCTTCGCGCACCAGTGCAGCGCGTCAACGGTCGGCAGCAGCTCCATCGTGTAGCTCTCGGCCCGCGGCTTGCCCTGCTCCCGCGTCAGCAGCTCGGCGATCTCGTCGATGTCGTCAAGCAGCGCCTCGGCGGCGCGGCGCATGTAGCCCGCCCGCGTCTTCGCCGGCAGCTCCGCCCAGGCCGGTTGCACCCGCGCGACTTCGTCGACGATCCCCTGCACTTCCTCAGGCACGATCGTCGGCACCGTGCCGACCAGCTCGCCGGTCGCCGGGTTGAACGACTCGAGGGTCGAAGTTGACGGGGCCGTTTGAACTGCCGTTGCGCTCTCCATTCTTCGATTCTACGGCCGGACCTCAGCTACCGGGGAAGGCGACTTTGGCAAGAGCTTCGACGCCCGCTCGGTACTGATCTTCCGTTAGACGTAGATGGGATCGCCGCCGCATCTTCACGGGATCCAGATCGATAGCGCCGATCGTCGGCCCTCGATGGGAATGCCAGATCGAGAGCAGCATCTCGATGTCGACCCGCCAAGGCCATTCTTCGACGTTTTGAGGCGCTCTCAATTGAAGTTCTTCATCTGGATTACCTTCATAGAAGGAAGACTTGAAGATCCCGGCTCCGATGATCCGGCCGCCGAGCGCGGTGACTCCATAGAGCAGAAAGTAGTCGCCGACGGATATGCCGACCGGGCGCTTGTTCCGGGGGAAGTGAACTCGTTCTGCCAGACGCGGCGAAGCTCTAAGAGCGCCGTCCGTCACATTGTCCTGCCCAAGCCACTGATCGTCGAGGGGAGACCGGGCGGCGCCTATTGCCTTAATCCAGAAATCCATGACCAGAGACTATCTACAAATTTTCATATCGATATTTTTGGTGGATTTTGACGCCTAGAAAATATTTCATATAGGATTCATAGCGGATAATGGTCTCTTCCTTTCGTGAATTCTTCATCGACCTCAGCCCGGATCTCCGGATCCGAGTCCGAAGGAGCCAGCCTCCGCCGCCGCTCAGCTACGCGATCACCCTCGAGGTTCTGGACCTCGGCAAATGGTCAACGGTTCGCTTGTGGGACAACGCAGACGGAATCGACCTGCACCACGAGCATTCGCATACGCGCAGCGGCGGCAAGCAGCCACCGATCGTTCACGACTTCCCCACCCCGAACGACGCAATCGCAGCGGCGATAGAACAGGCCAAATTGCGTGCTGATGCAATCGTGGGACAATGGCGATCGTCATGAGAAGGAACGAGTCGAAACTCGACCCTGCTACCAAGCGGGTCATTGCCAGCATTCATGACGAGGAATTAGCAGCCCGGTATCCGGACAAAGCGCATTTCATTTCGGCCGGGGATCCGAACCAAGGCGCGATGGCTACGGCAGCGTTATTCAGCGGTGAGCCAGTTGTGATCGTGTATCCCGATGGACACGAGTTGTTGGTACGCCCTGAACATGCAGCGGGACTTGTCGGGCTGTTGCTACTGCTCGCGGCGTTCGCATGGAGGTTCCGGCGGGGGCGGGACAAGACGGTCCTGCAACTACCGCCCCGCGCTCAGATCGAGGCGCGCGACGCCAGTGGCCAGCCGATAGCTGCATAACCGTTCGGCGACGGAAGAGTTTGGTGCCGCGATAATTCCTAGATGAGCGATCAACTCTTCGATCCGGGGGGATCCACCGGTCACGAAGCGAAGAAACCGCCAGCCGAAGTCCCCGCCGACGCCCCGCTCGCTGTGCGGATGCGGCCGCGCTCGCTTGATGAGGTGATCGGGCAGGAGCATGTACTAGGCGAGGGGTCGGCGCTGCGGGTCGCGATCGAATCGGGCAAGCCGCACAGCGCGATCCTCTACGGGCCGCCGGGGGCGGGGAAGACGACGTTGGCGCGGATCGCGGCCAGCGGAGCGCAGGGGGCGTTTGAGGAGGAGTCGGCGGTGAACGCCGGCAAAGCGGAGATCCGCTCGGTGATCGAGCGGGCACGGGAGCGACGGCGGGCCAACAGGCGGCCGACGATCCTCTTCCTCGACGAGATCCACCGTTTCAACAAGGCCCAGCAGGACGCGCTGCTGGCGGCGGTCGAGGACGGGACCCTGACGCTGATCGGGGCGACCACCGAGAACCCCTACTTCGAGGTCAACTCGGCGCTGCTCTCGCGCGCGCAGGTCTACGAGCTGCGGCCGCTGGAGCCCGAGCAGGTGGAAGAGCTGCTGCGGCGGGCGCTGGCCGACCCCGAGCGGGGGATCGCCAAGGCGCCGCCGGTCAGCGATGAGGCGCTGGCGATGCTGGCGACGCGGAGCGGCGGCGACGCTCGCGTCGCGCTCTCCGGCCTCGAGCGCGCGGTCGAGCGGGCCGAGGGGGAAGTCGACGTGGCCGCGGTCGAAGACGCGCTGCAGCGCAAGGCGATCGACTACGACCGCCAGGGGGACCGCCACTACGACTTCATCTCCGCCTGGATCAAGGCGACCCGCGGCTCCGACGTCGATGCCTCGCTCTACTACCTGGCGGTGATGTTGGAGGGTGGCGAGGACCCGCGCTTCATCGCCCGCCGCATGGTCATCCTCGCCTCCGAGGACGTCGGCAACGCCGACCCGCAGGCGCTGCTCGTCGCCGACGCAGCGGCGCGCGCGGTCGACCGGGTCGGCCTGCCGGAGTGCGCGCTCAACCTCGCTCAGGCCACCGTCTACCTCGCTCTGGCGCCGAAGTCCAACGCCTCCCACAAGGCCCTCTCCGCGGCGCGGGCCGAGGTCCGCGCCCACGGCGCCAAGACGCCGCCCGACTACCTCCGCGACGCCCACTACCCGGGCGCCGCCGCCCTCGGCCGCGGTGGGGGCTATCGCTATCCGCACGACGAGCCCGACGGGGTCGCCGACCAGCCGCTCCTGCCCGCGGAGCTGCAGGGCCGCCGCTTCTACGAGCCGGCCGCCCGCGGCTTCGAGGAGGAGCTCGAACGGCGGGTGAGCGAACTTAGGAAGAAATTAGACAACCTGTAAAACGAGGCGCAACTTCCAGGTTCACCGGGGGTTTCAGGTTCGGCATCCCAAGCTAAGCCAGGGAGTGCCGACAAGCCGGCCCGGAGGCCAGGACTGGGGGCCTCAGGCCGGGCCTGTTGAACAAACAGGGGGAACGAGGGCGTCGAGTTGACTGGGCTCGACGCCCTCACGTTTTTTCGGCGTTCGTCCTTGGGACGGATATGCCGGTAAAAGGACGAACGCCGCGGGCGGACATAGCGGATCGCCTATCTTGGGGCGCATGGCCTCTGACCAACCGGAGAAGCTGCGCCTCGGTGGCATGGCCCTGCGCAACGGGCTGCTGATCCACGGGCCGACCCATTGGGCCGCGGCGGTCCGCAAGGCCGACGGCGGCATCGAAGTCGGCTCCGAGCGCAAGCCGGAGCTGGTGCCGGGGCTGGTGGCGAAAGCGCCGGGCCTGCGCGGGCCGGTGAAACTGGCCGAGGCGATGCTGGTGCTGCCCCTCGCCCGCCGCCGCCTACCCTCGGCGCGGATGCCGTTCGAGGACCGTCGGGTGATCGTCGCCGCCGCAGCCACGATCCTCGCCACCTCGCTGCTGCGCAAGCGGGCGCCGGCGACGGCGCTCCGTGAGGGGCTCATCCAGACGCTCGGCGCGATCCCGGCGCTGGTGGCGCTGAGCGACCGCGACCTCGCCGCCTACCACGGAGCCGAGCACAAGACGATCGCCGCCTACGAGCGCGACATGGTCGACGACGTCGCCTCGGTGCCGAAAGAGCACGACCGCTGCGGCTCCAATTTGGTCGTGCCGATGATGCTGCTCTCCGCCGGTGGCACCGTCCTGTTGGAGCGGCTGGTCGAGAAGCCGAGCAACGCCGCCCGCGCCGGCGTCGGCCTCGGCGGCGCCTCGCTCGCGGTCGAGATGTTCGCCTGGAGCGACCGCCACCACGGCGACCCGCTGGCCGAGGCCTTCCACACTCCCGGCCGCGAAATCCAGCGCCACTGGGCGACGAAGGAGCCGACGCCCGAGCAGCTCGAGGTCGCCGGCGCGGCGCTGCAGGAGATCCTCCGGGCGGAGTCCGCATAGACTCCCCGCTCGTGTTCGGCCGCATCGACCACATCGGAGTCGCCGTCGAGGACATCGACGCCGCGATAAAGCTCTACGAAGGCAGCTTCGAGATGGAGCTGGCCCACCGCGAGACGGTGGAGTCGCAGGGCGTCGAGGCGGTCCTGCTCGACGTCGGCGAGGGCCATGTCGAGCTGCTGGCCCCGCTCGGCCCCGACACCCCGGTCGGCAAGTACCTGGCCAAGAACGGCCCAGGGCTGCACCACGTCGCCTACGCCGTCGAGGACATCGACGCGACCCTGGAGAAGCTCGCCGCTGCCGGGTTGCAGCTGATCGACTCAGAGGCGCGGGTCGGCATCCGCGACAGCCGCGTCGCCTTCCTCCACCCGCGCTCCACCGGGAGCGTCCTGACCGAGATCGTCGAACCGGCGGGAGGTCACTGATGGCAGACGCACAGCGGGTCGAGATCGGCTTCGAGGGCGGCCAGGTGATCTCCACCCGCCTCTCCAACGAGGACCTGAAGGACCTGCGGACTCGCCTCGAGCAGGGCGGCTGGTACGACCTGCCGACCGAGGAAGGGACGATCGCCCTCTACCTCGGCAAGGTCCAGTTCGTCCGGGTCGAGTCCGGCGAGCACCGGGTCGGCTTCGGCGCCGGCTCCTAGCCGGGACGATGCGACCGAGGCACCTGCTGGGCGCGGCAGCAGCCGCAACCCTGGCCGCTGCCCTCTGGTGGCGCAAGAACCCCTCCGCCTGCCCCTACGGCCAGCGCTTCTGGGTAGAAGCCCCACACCCCTTCATCACCCGCGAGCGCCTGCGGGAAGTCCTGCGGCCGCAGCCGGGCGAGCGCCTGCTGGAGCTCGGCGTCGGCACCGGCTACTACAGCTGCGAGCTGGCCGAATGGGTGGCACCCGACGGCACCCTGGAGCTCTTCGACCTCCAACAGAAGTTCCTGGATCACACTATGGGAGCGGCAGCTGCCCGAGGCCTCACCAACCTGATCCCGACCCAAGGCGACGCCACCCAGCTGCCCTACGAGGACAGCTCCATCGATGCCGTGATCCTCACCGCCGTCCTCGGCGAGATCCCTGACCGAGCAGCTGCCCTCCAAGAGATCCACCGCGTCCTCAAACCAAACGGGCGCCTCGTAGTGGGCGAGCTGTTCGGCGACCCCCACTTCACCTCCCTGAGCAGTCTGAAAAAGCTCGGAGCCGAAGCTGGCCTCGATCTAGCCGAATCCGCCGGTCCCGCCTTCGGTTACTTCGCCCGCCTGAACCCGAGCTGACTGTCGAGGAGGCGGGGATGGGGTTCGCCGGGCCCTCCCCGCTGTTGCCCGCCGAACCCCATCCCCGCCTCCTCTACCGCAGCCGAAGCCGGTCGTACCGCAGCGCAGTCCGCGCCGCATTCCCCCCAGGCCCCCCGTGCAGCCCACCCCCCGGATGCGCCGAAGACGAAGCGAGGTAGAGCCCCCGAACCGGCGTGGTCGGCCGCCCGAGCCCGGGGTAGGGCCGGAAGATCGCCTGCTGGTAGAGCTGGGCCGTGCCGCCGTTAATCGCGCCGCCTACCAGGTTGCGGTTGTGGCGTTCGAGGTAGAGCGGAGTCTGCACATGGCGACTGATGATCCTGCTGCGGAACCCCGGCGCCATTCGCTCCACCTCCTCCTCCATTCGATCGGCGAAGCGCTCGGCATCGTCGCCGTCCCAGTCGCCCCTCAACCCCTCCTCGGCAGCGTCGGAGAGAGGGTTTTGAGGCACGTGGGTGTAGGCCCAGGCGCTCTCCATCCCCTCCGGATGTCGTGAGGGGTCAACCATCGAGTACTGGCCGAGGACGAGGAACGGCCGGGCGGGCACCTTGCGTTCCGCCAACTGCACCGTCGCCTGCGTCAGCGAGTCCATTCCCTCCGCGACATGGACGGTGCTGGCCCGCCGCGCCTCCTCCGCGGTCCAGGGGATCGGCCCCCGCAGCGCCCAGTTCACCTTGAAGGTCGAGTTGTCGTACTGGTAGCGGCGCAGGTCCTCCCGCACCCGGTCGGGGACCGCCTCGGCCGGCAGCATCTTCCGCATCAGCGCCGGGGCGCCACAGTCGGCGAGGATCGCCCGCTTCGCCTCGAAGCGGCGGCCGTCGGCCGCGATCGCGGCGCGGGCGCGGCGGCCCCGCACCTCGATCCGCTCGATCGGCGTCTCGCAGAGGACCTCGCCGCCTTTCGCCCGCAGCCGCCGCACCAGGGCTGCGGTGATGTTCCCCGCGCCGCCCTCGGCGACCGGGTAGCCGTGCTGCTGGCCGAGCCCGCAGAGGACCCAGCCGAAGAGGCCGCCGCCGGAGCTGTCGGGGGTGAGGTCGGCGTGCAGGGCGTTTCCCGCGATCAGCCAGCCGCCGCCCTCGCCGCGGAACTCCTCCTCGGCCATCCGCCGCGCCGGCAGCAGCGAGAAGCGGGCGAAGTCGGCGAGCCCGCGCGGGCCGAGCACGCTCAGCATCCCGAGGCCGGGGCGGATCGGCGGCAGCGGCGTCAGCAGCGCCCCGACCAGGTGGGGGCCGGCCTTGCGCCAGAGGCCGAAGAGGCGGCGCCAGGAGTCGCCGTCGCCCGGGGCGAAGGAGTCGAGCGAGGCGCAGGTCTCGTCGAGGTCCATCGAGAGCAGGGCGCAGCGGCCGTCGGCGCTCGGGTGGGCGACGACCCCGCGCGTGCTCAGCCAGTTGAGCCCGTAGGACTCGAGCTCCAGCGGCTTGATGTAGCGCGACGCGAGGGTGAGCGGGTAGAAGGCGCTGTAGAGGTCGTGGACGAAGCCGGGCGCGGTGACTTCGCCGCTGCGGACCGCGCCGCCGGGTTCGGGTTGCTCCTCGCAGACCACCACCTCCCAGCCGGCGTCGGCGAGGTGGTTGGCGGCGATCAGGCCGTTCGGCCCGGCGCCGACGACGACGGCATCGACCTTCATCGCCATCTTCCGAACTGCATCAGATTGTGGTTGTCATGGGACCAGAATTTGATGCAGTTCACCTACCCGGCTGAGCGATTCAGCCGCGGCCGATCGTCCGCAGCATCCCGTCCCAGGCGCCGAGCGCCTTCGTCGCTACGCTGGCCCGCCCGCCGAAGCCGCCGTCGGTCTGACCCTGTCCCTTCGGCTCGCTGAGTCCGCCTTCGGCAGCGGCGGGCCGGTCGCCGGCGGTGTGCTCGAGCCGTGCCAGTGCCCGCATCGCCCGCCTTCCGAGGCTGCCAAAGTGGGAGTAGAAGGCAACCTGGCCGCGGGCGAAGCCGCCGACGGTGAGCTCGTTGCGCGGCCGGCGGATCACCGAGAGCACCGCTTCGGCGATCGACTCCGGCGAGTAGAGGGTGGGCGACGGTGGCGAGGGCGGCAGCAGCCCGGTCGAGCTCTCGACGTTGCTCCAGAGCGGCGTGTCGACCGCTCCGGGGTTGACCAGCGAGAGCGTCACCGAGGAGCCGCTCTCCTCGAGCTCGGCCCGCGCCGTCTCCAGGAAGCCGACCAGGCCATGCTTGGAGGCGGTGTAGGCGGCCATCCCCGGCAGCGGCATGTGGCCGGCGATCGACCCGATCGTGACCACTGCGCCGCGCGAGCGCTCGAGGTGGGGGAGGGCGGCGCGGATCGTGTCGACGGTGCCGATCAGGACGGTCTCGACGGTGGCGTCGAAGTCGTCGGGCTCGGTCTCGACGAAGCGGCCGAAGGAGAGACCGACCGCGGCGGTGACGAGGACGTCGAGCCCGCCAAGCTGCGCCGCCGCTTCATCGATCGCGGTGGTAAGGCCCTCGCGGTCGGTGACGTCAGCAGTCACCGTGACCGCCTCCGCCCGGTCTCCGCAAGCTTGCGCTTCGCCGCCGCCAGGCCGAGCTCGTTGCGGGCGAGCAGCGCCACCTCAGCGCCCTCGGCCGCCAGCCCCTCGGCGACGGCGAGGCCGATGCCGCTGCTGCCGCCGGTGACGAGCACGCGCTGGCCGGCGATCTCCCGCGCCCGGATCGGATCGCCCTCCTGCACGCCCTCGACCAGCCGCTTCAGCCGCGCCAGCGCCTCCGCATTGCGGACCCGCAGCGCCGTGTCGGCAAGGGGATTGCCGGCGACGACGGCGGTGAGCCGGTCCCCCGGCCGCTCCTCCAGCGTCAGCTCGGTGCCGCCGGCGCTCTCGGCCAGGGCGATCTCGATCGTCGCGGTCCCCAGCGGCCGCGCCTTCGCCTTCAGCACGATCCGGCGCGGCGGGTCGACCTCGACCACCTCGGTGTGGTCTTTGACGTTCAGCGGCCAGGTGCCGACCTTGTGGTGGAAGCGCGAGCCGACCGCCGGGAAGCTCTCGTCGTGGTCGCGGACGCCGCTGGCGCCGACGACCCATTCGGGGTAGCAGTAGGGGTTGGAGAGGACCTCGAAGACGTCCTTCGGAGCCGCGTCGATGTGGACCCGGTTACGCGCCATCGTCGCCCTCTGCCAGCGCCATCACGCCGTCCTCGGCACCGTCGCCGTCGCGGAAGAAGTCCCAGATCTCGACCCGGTTGCCGGCCGGATCGGAGAAGTAGGCGGAACGGTCGCCGCCCTCGTGCTCGACCGGTCCCTCGACCTCGACGCCGCGCTCGCGCAGCCGCGCGCTGAGGCCGTCGAGCCCCTCGGCGCCGACCGAGAAGGCGAAGTGGACGTGGCGGCCGCCGCGGTCGGAGTACTCCTTCTCGCCCGGCGACCAGATGCCGAGCCGGCAGCGCTCGCCGACCTGCAGCCAGACCCGATCCTCGTCTTCGCACAGGAGCTGCTTCAGCCCCAGCTCCTCTACGTAGAAAGCCTGGAGACGGTCGACGTCGTCGGTCTCCAGGACCAGCTCGCAGATCCCGGCGATGGTCATACCCCTGCCTTCCCCTTTCCTGCTCGGTTCAAGCCTTCCGCGGCGCGACGAGGAGCCGCAGGGTGATCGCGCTGGACACAGAGCTGGGGTTTATCTGACCAGACCGTCGGCTACCCGTTGGGTGCACGCTGAACCGACATCAGGCACAAGGAGGCAGGAGATGTCCACCATCGAGGAGTCGATCGAGGTCAAGGCGCCGTTGCGCACCGTCTACGACCAGTGGACCCAGTTCGAGGAGTTCCCCCGCTTCATGGACGGGGTCGAAGAGATCCGTCAGCTCGACGAGACCCACCTGCACTGGGTCGCGGAGTTTGGTGGCTCGCGCCACGAGTGGGACGCCGAGATCACCGAGCAGAAGCCCGACGAGCGGGTCGCCTGGCGCAACACCGACGGCAAGGAGAACGCCGGCGTCGTCACCTTCCACCGGATCGACGACGACACCACCCGGGTGATGGTCCAGATGGACTTCGTGCCGGAGGGGATCAAGGAGAAGATCGGCGACGCCCTCGGGGCGGCGGACCGGCGGGTCCACGGCGATCTCGAGCGCTTCAAAGAGCTGGTCGAGGCGAACGGCAGCAGCGGTGGCTGGCGGGGCGAAGTCAAACGTCCCGACGAGGCCTGAGCGGCGTTACCTAGGCACGTCGTCGTACTCCCAAGTTCGGCACAAATTCCAGGGGGCGAGGGCACTAATTCGGTGTAGGTTCGTTTAATCAACACTCCGGGTGACCATCGTCGCGGGAACGACGACGGCTGGGAGTGGGGTGAGGCGCACAGGGTCTGTCTTCGATTGGCTTATCGCTACGCGAGCAATCCCAGCGAAGCCGAAGACATAGCTCAGGATGCCTTGCTCCGCGCCTGGCGTCGCCGCTCCACCCTGCGCGACGCCGATCGCCGCAACCAGTGGCTGGCGGCGATCGTGCGGAACGAGGCTTTTCGCCAGCACGCCCGGGTGCGGCCGGACCTCTCGGCGACGATCGAGTTCAGCGAGGGCGAGGAAGATGCGCGGGTGCTGGCGGCGGTCGAGCTCGCCGATCTCCATGCGGCGCTGAAGGAGCTGAGCGAGCGCGACCGACGCTTGCTGGAAATGCGCTACCAGGAGGATCTGACCCAGGCGACGATCGCCCGCCGGCTGGGAATCCCGGAAGGGACGGTGAAGGTGCGGCTGCACCGGGCGCGCGCAAAGCTGCGCCTGCTGTACGCGGGGGCGACCGTCGCGACCTGAAGTTCGGACCGCTGTACAAGGACGGCGGCGGCCGTCGCGACGAACATCTCGTCATGAAGACGGCCCCGCGTCAGATCGTCGCCTTCGGCGGCGGCGGCTTCTCGATGGAGTCGGGCAACCCCCTGCTCGACGACTACGTCCTCGGCCTGGCGAAGGCGGAGCGGCCACGGGTCTGCTTCCTGCCCTCGGCCAGCGGCGACGCCGACCACTACATCGTCCGCTTCTACCGCGCCTTCTCCGCCCATCGTTGCGAGCCGAGCCACATCTCGCTCTTCCGTCGCGAGCAAGGGCCGGAGGACCTGCGCCGCCACCTCCTCTCCCAGGACCTGATCTACGTCGGCGGCGGCAGCGTCGTCAGCCTGCTCGGGGTCTGGCGGGCGCACGGGATCGACTCGATCCTGCGCGAGGCGTGGGAATCGGGAGTGGTGCTCTGCGGCCTCTCGGCCGGCTCGCTCTGCTGGTTCGAGGAGGCGATCAGCAACTTCCACGGCGACGCCAAGCGGGTTCGAGGTCTGGGGCTTTTGCCGTTCAGCAACTGCGTCCACTACGAGCGCGGCGGCAAGCGGCAGGCAGCCTACATCCGCTTCCTGCGCGAAGGGATGGGGGGCGGGTACGCGGCCGAGGACGGGGCGGCGTTCCATTTCGTCGGCGAGGAGCTGAGCCGCGTCGTCTCCTCGCGGCCGGAGGCGCGGGGCTACCGGCTTGACATGGCCGAGCGCCGGGTGGTGGAGATGCAGATCGCGACCACCTACCTCGGCGAAAGAGGGGTGAGTCCCGCCGACCCGGTGCCGGAGGCACTCTCGACGCCCGCGCCCTCCGCCGCCGGATGAGCGGCAACGGACGCCTGCCCGCCGCCGCGACGCCGGTGCGGCGCATCCTCACCCTCGGTGGCCACGAGTTCAGCGCTCGGCCGCCGGACCGGGCAGTCTGCGAGCTGCTGCTGCGGCTGGCCGGCGAGCGCGGCGGCGAGCGGCCGCGGATCTGCATCATCCCGACCGCCAGCGGCGACACCTCCGAGCAGATCGCCAGCTTCTACTCGGCCTTCGGCGAGCGGTCCTGCGAGCCCTCGGACGTCTCCCTCTTCCGGCTCGGCCGGCGGCCGATGGCGCTGCGCGACCACCTCCTCTCCCAGGACCTGATCTACGTCGGCGGCGGCAGCATGGTCAACCTGCTGGCGGTCTGGGAGGCGCACGACATCGCCTCGATCCTCAGCCTCGCCTGGCGGCGGGGGATCGTCCTCGCGGGCCAGAGCGCTGGCGCGATGTGCTGGTTCGAGGCCGGGATCACCAAGTCCTCGGGCAGGCCGCGGGCGGCGGCCGGGCTGGCGATGCTCCACGGCAGTCTCTGCGTCCACTACAACAACGAACCTGATCGCCGCGCCGCCTACCTCGAGGCCGTCGCCGAGGGGATGCCCAGCGGCTACGGCCTCGACGACTACGCGGGCTTGCTCTGGGAGGGCGAAGGCACGCCCAGTGCCCTCACCGCCCGCCGCGGCGCCCGTGCCTACCGCGTCACCGCCGACGACGGCGAGGTGACGGAGTCCCCGCTGCCCGCCCGCTTCCTCCCGGCCCCGGCCCCCGCCGCCCTGCGCGAGGATATCGCCGAGTTCCGCCGTATCCGGACGATGCGCAAACGCGCCGGCTGGCTCGGCTGAGGTTCCAGTTTCGCTTCACTCCTGCGCCCGAATTTCGACTTTCTGCGCGCAACTTGTCGCAACTTATCGTCTACAGTTGCCATGATGGAGGCACTGGAGATGGAGACGCCGATGACCGAATGGAACGACGACCGCCTCGACGAACTGAACGGGCGGATGAAAGAGGGCTTCGCCGAGGTCGACAAGCGCTTCGCGCATGTCGACAAACGCTTTGAACAGGTCGACAAACGCTTTGAGCAAGTCGACGAACGATTTATCCGCCTCGAAGGGGAGATGAAAGCGGGCTTCGCGAAGGTTGACGAGCGCTTCGAGAAGGTCGCATCTCGCGAAGAAGTAAGCGAACTGCGAGTCGAGATGCGCCTCCTCAACCAGCGCTTCGACCGCCTCTACTACCTGATCCTGGTCACGATGGTCAGCCTTGCCGGGAGCCTGCTCGCCAGCAATTTATGGGGGTAACGCTTCGAAGTCCTGAGGGCGTCTACTCCCCCGCCACGGGCGGCGCGGTCGGGTCGCTGCCCTCCTCGCCGAGTTTCTCTCGGGCGATGTAATCCTCGGCGAGGAGGAGGTTGTCGCGGGAGCGCTCGACGACGTTGAGCAGATCTCCCATCAGCGAGACCTCCTCGACCTGCTCCTTGACGAACCACTGCAGGAACTGCTCGGCGCGGTAGTCCTTCAGCTCGCGGGCGAGCTCGAAGAGACCGAAGATCTCGTCACTGACCCGCTGCTCCTGCTGCAGCGCCATCCGCACCGGGGCGCTGCCGTCGGCGAAGGTCGTCTGCTGAGACTTGATGTCCGGGATGTGGACCGGCTCGCCGACGTCGAGCAGGTAGCGGATCATCATCATCGCGTGCTCGCGCTCCTCCAGCGCCTGCCGGTAGAAGAAGGCGGCGAGGCGGGGCAGCGTTTCGGCGTCGTAGTAGACGGCGGCGGCAACGTACTGCTGTGAGGCGGCGAACTCGTTCGAGATCTGCTCGTTGAGGGCGTCGGCGAAAGACTTGTCGGGCATCTCGGCTCCTTGTCGGCGGACGGGCGGGCCCAACGTAGCCGAAAGCGCGAGTTCGGCTGGCCGAAGTTGGGCTTCGGCCGCCCTAAAGCTTCCAGCGGAAGCCGACGTCCTCGATCGCCGGCTCCAGCGGGCTCGACGGCAGCCCCGGCTTCGTCGCCTGGTCAGGATCGTTGTAGCCACCGGGGGCAACGTCGTTGGGGGTGTCGGGATGGAAGATCGAGGCGAGGTACTGGATCTGGCCGCGCCCCTGGCCGAGCTCGGTCTGGCCGCCGCCGTAGGCGCCGATGCCGCGCTCCTCGCAGTAGTCGTAGGCGGCGAAGAGGTTGCGGATCGGCCCGAACCGCGAGGGCTTGACGTTGACCGTCTTCGGCGGCGACCACGGCATCGCCTCGATGTCGGCGATCGAGTGGATCGGCGCGTCCCAGGTCACCCGCTCGGAGACGGGATGGAGCAGCGGCCGCGTCTCGTCGTTCACGTCCGGGTCCTCGAGCCAGGCGTCGGGGAAAGCCTCGATCACCTTCCGGTAGAGCTCAGGATCGGTTTCGACGTCGACCGGGGTGCCTTTGTAAAAGCCCTTGAAATCGACCGAGTCGACCGCCCCGGTCTCGACCAGCGCCGCGATCAGCTCGTCGTCCCAGTCGTTGGTCGCGTCGAGCTTGAACCGCAGCGTCGGGTAGACCGCGAGCCGAGCTTTCAGCGGCTCGATCGAGGAGCGCTCTCCCTCTTCCCAACCGGCGAGCCGGAACGAGCTGACGAAGTTCAGCGGCTTCGGCTCCCGCCCCAGTGCCGCAGCGAGGTTGGTCCCGGCCTGCCGCAGCGCCAGATCCAACGCCGCCGACTCGAAGGCCCAACGGCGATAGGCAGGCGAGACGTCCTCACGCTCCGGCGGCCCCGCCGGAAACAGGTCGATCTCCTCCAGCCGCTCAGAGAACTCGGCAAAGGTGAACTTGCCGGCAAGCCCCGTGGGCGGGCCGTGGCTCTGCTGCCCGACGTGATCGATCGGGTCGTAGACCACGTCCTCGCCGATCCCCTCCTGTCCGTCCCCCCGCAACTTGACGATCGTCGTCAGCCGTTCGAACGACCCCAGCAGGAGCTCGCGCCCTTCGAACTCACAGCTCTCAATCTGAAGCGGCAGGTCCGCGATCGCGTTGAAGCTGGACATCTTCGGAGCGTAGAGGAGGAGTCGGGTGAGGGTCGGCGGACAACAGCGGGGAGGGTCCGGCGACCCTCACCCGACTCCTCCCACGCCGGGCGGAGGCTTCAGCGCGTGACTCGGAGCGTTTTCAGCTCTCGGTCGCTGCCACCGCGGACATACCCGCCATGGGCAAGGCTTTCGCGAATGAAATCGAGCGTCTCTGGGGTGAGGCGCTCGCCGGGGAGGACGTTGGGAATCCCAGGCGGGTAGGCCGCCAATCCCTCGGCGGCGACTCGCCCGGCGGCGGCGTCGAAGGGGATCACCTCTTGCGGACCGAGGAACGCTTCCCGCGGGGTCAGCACCAGCTCGCCCCAGGGAGGTGCGGGCGCTAGGACCTCATCAGGGGCACCGGGGGTTTCCTCCAGTTCTGCAACCGCCACCCGCAGCCCTTCGACCAAGCGCTCGCCGGCAGCTTCGGCGTTCTCGCCGACGCCGAAGATGGCGACGACGACGTTGCCGGAGAACAGCTCCAGATCGAGATTCGCTACGTGGAAGGCGGTTTTCCACAGCCGCTGCGCACTGGAGCCGGTGCCGCGGACGTCGATCCCGAGCCGCAGCGGGTCCCAACCGGCGACTCCCGGCTGTCCGACCAGCCGCTCGTCGAGGACGTCGAGGCCGGGGATTTCGCGGATCCGCTCGCGCGTCCTCGCGATTGCCGCCAGCGCCTTGCCGAGCAGCTCGTCGCCGTGCACGTACATCTGTCGCCGCTGCGCGTCGAGCGAGCCGGAGAGGAGGCCGCTGGGGCTGGTCGTCTCGACCAGGCTGACGCAGCGGTCGACGATCGCGGCGTCGATGCGGCCGCCCTTGCCGAGGTGGAGCATCGCCGCCTGGGTCAGGGCGCCGACGATCTTGTGGGTCGAGGAGGTGACGAGGTCGGCGCCCGAGGAGAGCGCGTCGGCCGGCAGCTCGGGGCTGAAGTGGAGGTGCGCGCCCCAGGCCTCGTCGACCACCAGCGGCACCCCACGCGAGTGCGCGACTTCTGCCAGGGCGGCGACGTCGGCGCAGGCGCCGAAGTAGGTGGGGGAGACGACCATCGCCGCGACCGCGCCGGGCGTTTCATCCAGTGCTGCCGCCAGCGAGTCCGGCGTCAGCCCATGGGCGATCCCCAGCTCGGGGTCGAGCTCGGGCGCGACGAAGGTCGGCCGCATCCCGCTCAAGACCATCCCGTCGATCACCGAGGAGTGGACGTTGCGCTGGATCACCACCCGGTCGCCGAGGTGAGCGAGCGCCATGCAGGTCGCGTGGTTGCCCTGCGAGGCTCCGTTGGTGACGAACCAGGAGCGGGCGGCGCCCCAGGCCTCGGCGGCGAGATCCTGCGCCTGCTGGAACGGCGTCGGTTCGGGGCCGATGTCGACGCCTTCGGTGACCGAGGGGATGTCGTTGCGCAGTCCCACCTCGCCGACCAGCTCCAGCATCGCCGGGTCGGCACCGAGGCCGCCCTTGTGGCCGGGAACCTGAAAGCGGCCGGTCTTCAACTCGGCGTAGGCCAGCAGGGCGTCGACGTACGGGGTCGAGTCCTGACCGGGATCGGACATCGAGCCGAGTCTACGGGTCGGCGGATCGGGGCTTGGACAAATCCGCGGTAGATCTTTATCCAGTTCCGAAAGCGCCCGTGCTGGACAATCGGGAGATGCGCCACACGCGCCTTGGCTACTGGATCGAGGAGGCGGGCACGGTCGAGCCGCGGCCACCGCTCGCGGGCGACCGCGAGGCCGATGTCCTCGTTGTCGGCGGCGGCTACACCGGGATGTGGACCGCCTGGTACGCGCGCCAACTGGAGCCGGCGGCGCGGGTCGTCCTGCTTGAGGCCGAGGAGGTCTGTGGGCGCGGGCCGAGCGGCCGCAACGGCGGCTTCTGCAACGCGATGTGGTTCTCGCTCGCTTCGATGCGCGACCGCTGGGGGGCGGAGGGGGCGCTGGCGACGGCCCGGGCGGCGCAGGCGGCGGTCGAGCGGATCGAGCGCTTCTGCGCCGAGCAGGAGGTGGACGCCTGGTTCCGCCCTGCCGGCTACGTCCAGGTCTCCACCGCGCCCGCCCACGACTGCACCTGGCTCGACGCGGTCGAGGCCTGCCGCGAACTCGGCGTGCCGGAGATGCTGCGCTCGCTGAACCGGGGGGAGGTGGCCGACCGCTGCAACTCGGCCGCCTTCCGCGCCGGCGCCGAGTCGCCGACCTCGGCGACCGTGCAACCGGCACGCCTGGCGCTCGGCCTGCGCGAGCAGCTGCTGGCGGCGGGAGTGGAGATCTACGAGTCCACCTCGGTGCGCTCCTTCCAGGAATCAGGCCAGGGGGTCGAGGCCCGCACCGACGCCGGCTCCGTCCGCGCCGCCCGCGCCGTCCTCGCGATCGGCAGTGCCGCCAAGGCCGGCCCCCTGCGCGGCCGCCTCACGGTCGCCTCCTCCCACATCGTCCTCACCGAGCCTGTGCCGGACGTGCTCGAGCAGCTCGGCTGGACCGGTGGCGAGTGCATCACCGACTCCCGCTCCCTTCTCCACTACTTCCGCACCACCAAGGACGGCCGCATCGCCTTCGGCTGGGGAGGCGGCCGGATCGCGATGGGCGCCAGGACCAAGGGCCGCAGCGAGCTAGATCCAGGGGTCATCGCCGGAGCGGCCGAACACCTACACGACTACTTCCCCCAGCTCCGAGGCCGCCGCCTCACCCACGCCTGGGGCGGTCCGATCGACGCCTCCCCGACCCACCTGCCCGCCATCACCACCCTCGGCCAGGGCCGAGCCTTCGTCGCCGCCGGCTACACCGGCAACGGCGTCGGCCCCAGCAACATGGTCGGCCGCACCCTCGCCTCGCTCGCGCTGGGTAACGAGGACGAGCACACGCACTTGGCCTTCGTAAACCCCAAGACCCCCCGAGTCCCCCCCGAGCCCTTCCACTGGCTCGGCGGCGAATCGATTCGCTTCGCGATAGAGAAAAAAGAGGAGGCAGAGATGCAGGGCCACCAACCCAACCGCGCCGCCTCAGCTATAGCGAAGGTCCCAGAGCTGATCGGCTTCCACATCGGCAGGTAGAACCTGCGCCTGTCATGAGAGGGATGGGTGTCCCTCGAGCCGGCGGATACTCAAAAAGCCCGACCTAAATTAGGTCGGGCTTTTGTCGGAGCGAGGGACACCCATCCCTCCCCTACGTAGCGGCTGGAGCCCCCGCCGGCACCGCGATCGTCGTCTCCTGTTCAGGTCTGACCGAAGTCATCTTTTCCGCCCGCCGCTGCTGCCAGGTCGCGAAGCCCATCGCGGCGCAGGTGAAGAAGAAGAGGATCATCGCGATCACGTTGACCTCTACGGGGATGCCGCGTTGGGCGGCGCCGAAGATGTAGAGGGGGAACGTGACGGTGGTGCCGGAGTTGAAGTTGGAGATGACGAAGTCGTCTATGGAGAGGGCGAAGGCGAGCATGGCGGCGCCGAAGATGCCGGGCATGATCAGCGGCAGGGTGACGAGGCGGAAGGTGGTGAAGGGGTTCGCTCCTAGGTCCTTGGCCGCCTCCTCGAGGTTTCGGTCGAAGCCGATCAGGCGCGAGCGGACGACGACGACGACGAAGCTGATGCAGAACATGACGTGGGCGATCAGCAGCGTCTGGAAGCCGAGCGAGAAGGTGCCGAGGATGAGGAAGAAGGAGAGCAGAGCCGAGCCCATCACGACCTCGGGCGTGGCCATCGGGATCACGATCAGGAAGTTCGCCGCGCGGCGGCCGAAGAACTCGTAACGGACCAGCGCCATCGCCATCAGGGTGCCGATCGCGGTCGCGATCACCGTCGCCAGCACCGCCAGTTTCAGGCTGGTCAGCAGCGCTTCGTTCAGCTCCGGAATCCCGAAGGCGTTGCTCCAGTGATCCAGGGTGAAGCCGACCCAGGTGAAGTTGTAGCGGCCGGCCGGATCGTTGAACGAGAAGCCGAAGATGACGACGATCGGGATCAGCATGTAGAGGACGACGAGCACGCCGACGATCTGCACCGCGTGCTCGCGCAGCCACCGCCAGGCGCCCTCCATCAGACCGCCTCCTCACCCATCAGGGCCTCCGAGCCGGCGAAGCGGATGTAGATCAGGACGAGGATCAGGATCGCCGCCATCAGCACGAAGGAGAGCGCCGCGGCCGCCGGGTAGTCGCTCTGTTTGAGGTACAGCGACTGGATCACGTTGCCGATCATCTGGTTGCTGGCGCTGCCGAGGAACTGGGCGTTGACGTAGTCGCCCGAGGCGGGGATGAAGGTGAGCAGGGTGCCGGCGACGACCCCGGGCGCGGAGAGGGGCAGCGTCACCCGGAAGAAGGTCTGCGTGGCCGAGGCGTAGAGATCCTTGCCCGCCTCGATCAGCCGCACGTCGATCCGCTCGAGGCTGGCGTAGATCGGCAGCACCATGAACGGCAGGAAGTTGTAGGTGAGCCCGGCGATCACCGCGCCGCCGGTCGCCAGCACATGCCCTTCCGGCGCCAGCCCGAGGGTGTCGAGCACCTTCACCACCGGGCTCTGGTCGGAGAGGATCGTCTCCCAGGCCAGGGTCCGGATCAGGTAGGTGGTGAAGAACGGGGCGACGACCGCGAACAGCATTACGTTGCGCCAGCGCCCTGCCTTGAAGGCGATCGTGTAGGCCAGCGGATAGGCCAGCAGCAGCGCGAACAGCGTCGCCAACCCGGCGTAGAGGAACGAGCGCTCGAACTGGGTGTCGTAGAGCGAGAGCGCGTCGCTGTAGTTGGCCCAGTGCCAGTCGAAGTGGTAGGAGCCGAAGACGCCGGCGTTGAGCGAGAGTTCGAACAGGTAGTAGAGCGGGACGACGAAGAACAGAAGCAGCCAGGCCGCTCCCGGCCCGAGTAGGAAGTAGGGAGCGACCCGGCGCCTCATCAGGCTCAGCCGTTGAGGACCGCGTTGAAGGCGCGGTTCAGGTTCTGTTCTTCTTCACCGCTCGGAGACGGCTGGATCGTGCAGTTCTTCGTGAAGGATTTGCTCGGGAAGATCAGCTGGTTCTTCGCGATTTCAGGTTCTTCCTTCAGAAGGATTTCTTTCACGCCTTCGACCGGGCTGACGTAGTTCACGTAGGCCTCGATCTGCGCCTCGTTCTTCGGTTCGTAGACGTAGTTGATCCATTCCTCGGCCGCGGTCGGATTCGGCGACCCGACCGGGATCACCATGTTGTCCGACCAGAGGATGCAGCCCTCGGTCGGCATCCGCCATTCGATGTTCGGGTTGTCGGCCTGCAGCTGGACGGCGTCGCCCGACCAGCCGATCACCGCGACCGCATTGCCGCTGGTCAGGTCGGCGCCGTAGTCGTTGCCGGTGAAGCGGCGGATCTGCCCAGATTCGGTGGCTTCCTTGATTTTGTCGATCGCCTTCATCCAGTCGGCTTCATCGGCTTCGCTGGGATCGATACCCAGGCACTTCATCACCAGCGGCACCGTGTCGCGGAGTTCGTTCAGCATCTCGACCTTGCCCTTGTACTTGGGGTCGAAGAGGTCGCAGATCGATTTCACTTCCGGCGCCAGGTCCTTGCGGACGATGATCCCGGTCATGCCGCTCTGCCAGGGAGCGCTGAATTCCCGGTTCGGGTCATACGACGGTTCTTTCAGGTTCGAGACGAGGTTCTTTTCGAAGTTCGGCAGCGCCGACTTGTCGAAGTTCTGCAGGTAGCCGAGTTCGTGCATTTTGTTCGCCATCCAGTCGGTGACGACGAAGAGGCTGCGGCCACCCGATTCGCCCTGTTTCAACAGCGGATCCATCTTCGCGAAGAACTCTTCGTTGGAGTTGACGTCTTCGATGTACTTGACCGAGAGGCCGGTCGCTTTTTCGAAGTCGGGGACCGTCTGCTTGTCGATGTAGAGCGGCCAGTTGGAGATCGTCACTTCGCCGCTGCCCTTCTTTTCGAGTTTCACTTCCTCGGCTTCGGTGTCGCCGCCGTTGATGCCGCCGCCGCTGCTGCCACCGCAGGCAGCGAGCCCGAGGGCCAGTGCCCCTGCCGCGACCAGAACCGCCAGCAGGGCGGTGATCCTCCGTGGGTCCTTCTCACTGACCATCTGCGATCAACCTCCGTGGGTGGTTTCCAGTTGTGACTGGTCGGCGGCGCCGGCGGCGTCGTCGTCGTTGCGGGGCGCCGACTCTTGGTCGGGCGACTCGCGGACAAGATGCATGTGCTCGGGCTCCCAGCTCAGGCCGACGCGGGCGCCGCCGCCGGGCAGGCGTTGGCGGTCGGCCTCGTCGGCGTTGGGGACGAGGACGGTCATCCGCGTGCCCTCGCCGAGGTCGACCGTGATCTGGGTCGCGGTGCCGAGGTAAAGCGAGCTGGCGACGACTCCCTCGACGCGCGCCTGGTCGGCGCCGTGGCCGTTTTCGCCGAGCTCGACCCGGAGCTTCTCCGGCCGGACCACCGCGTGGCAGCGATCGCCGGGCGAGAAGCCGTCGGTCTCGGTGGAGATCGTCTGCCCCTGGTCGAGCTTCACCTCGTGGCTGCCGGTCACCGTCGCCGGCATCAGGTTGGAGACGCCGATGAAGCCGGCGACGAAGGTAGTGGCGGGCCGGTCGTAGACCTCCTCCGGCACCGCCACCTGCTCGACCCGGCCGCGGTTCATCACCGCGATCCGGTCGCTCATCGTCAACGCCTCCTCCTGGTCGTGAGTGACGTAGACGAAAGTGATGCCGACGTCGCGCTGAATCCGCTTCAGCTCGACCTGCAGTTCCTTGCGCAGCTTCAGGTCCAGCGCTCCCAACGGCTCGTCGAGCAGCAGGACTTTCGGCAGGTTGACCAGCGCCCGCGCCAGGGCGACGCGCTGCTGCATCCCTCCCGAGAGCTGCGACGGCCGCCGGTTGCCCTCGCCGGCGAGGCCGACGCGCTCGAGCTCGGCCGTCACCCGCCGCTCGATCTCGCCCCTGTCCACCTTCTTGCGCTTCAGCCCGAAGGCGACGTTGTCCTTGACGCTGAGGTGGGGGAAGAGCGCGTAGCTCTGGAAGACGGTGTTGGTCGGCCGTTTATGCGGCGGCAGCTGCGCCACGTCCTCGCCCTCGATCCGGACTTCGCCGCTGGTCGGCCGCTCGAAGCCGGCGATCATCCGCAGCGTCGTCGTCTTGCCGCAGCCGCTGGGGCCGAGCAGGGTGAAGAACTCACCTCGGGCCAGCTGCAGATCGAGGTCGTCGACCGCGGCCAGCTGGTCGAAGCGCTTGGTCACGCCTCGCAGCTCGACGCTCGGGGTATCTCCGTGGGCATCCATCGTTGGTCTAACGGCCCTCCTGTAGTGCGGAGCTTCTACCCGTCCCTGCGGGTATCTACCAGCGACGGTAAGCCCCGGTGGAAGGCGGCGCAAGGGGCGAATGTCCTAAAAGCACAGGAGTAACTTGTACTTAATGGACAAGCTGGTCGCTAGTCCTTGACCCAAAGACCACTTGCGATTGTTGGATGCGGCCTCTAGCTTTGTCCATAACGTCGTAATCGAGGAGGAGGGGCGAAATGGCCACCGCGTCGCAAGCGCCAGTAGGAACCGATCTTCAGCAGCTGGCCCGCCAACACCTCTGGATGCACTTCTCGCGGATGGGCGCCTACGGCCCCGACCACGAGATCCCGATCATCACCCGGGCCGAGGGCTGCTACGTCTACGACGAGCACGGCAACCGCTACCTCGACGGCCTCTCCGGCCTCTTCTGCTGCAACGCCGGCCACGGCCGCACCGAGTACGGCGAAGCGGCGGCGCGGCAGATCGAAGAGCTCGACTTCTACACGCTGTGGAGCTACGCCCACCCGAAGGCGATCGAACTGGCGGCGCGGATCGCCTCGATGACCCCGGGCGACCTCAACCGGGTCTTCTTCACCTCCGGCGGCTCGGAGGCGGTCGAGTCGGCGCTGAAGCTGTCGCGCAACTACCACCGCATTCACGGCAAAGGCCAGAAGCACAAGGTGATCGCCCGCGAGGTCGCCTACCACGGCACCTCGCTGGGGGCGCTCTCGGCGACCGGCATCACCGATCTGCGCAGCCAGTTCGAGCCCCTCACCCCGGGCGGCTGCCACGTCCCGAACACCAACATCTACCGCTGGCCCGAGGACCGCGACCCGCTCTGGGCGGCCGACGCGATCGAGGAGCGGATCGTCTTCGAGGGCCCGGAGACCGTCGCCGCGGTGATCCTCGAGCCGGTCCAGAACGCCGGCGGCTGCTTCGTCCCGCCCGACGGCTACTTCCAGCGGGTGCGGGAGATCTGCGACCAGTACGACGTGCTGATGATCTCCGACGAGGTGATCTGCGCCTGGGGCCGCCTCGGCCACTACTTCGGCTGCGAACGCTTCGACTACATCCCGGACATGATCACCGTCGCCAAGGCGCTGACCTCGGCCTACGCCCCGATGGGCGGGGTGATCGCCTCCGACAAGGTCGCCGAGCCGTTCATGGAGGGCAACGCTTCCTTCGCCCACGGCTTCACCTTCGCCGGCCACCCGATCGCCGCGGCGATCGCGATGGCCAACCTCGACGTCTTCGAGCGCGAGGACCTTCCGGGCCACGTCCTCCGCAAGGAGGGCGAGTTCCGCGGGATGCTCGAGTCCCTGCACGAGCTGCCGATCGTCGGCGACGTGCGCGGTGCCGGCTACTTCCACGCGGTCGAGCTGGTCAAGGACAAGGAGACGAAAGAGAGCTTCAACGACGAGGAGTCCGAGAAGCTGCTGCGCGGCTTCCTCTCCGGCGAGCTCTACAAGCGCGGGCTGATCTGCCGCGCCGACGACCGCGGCGACCCGGTCGTGCAGCTTTCGCCGCCGCTGATTGCCGACACCGAGCAGTTCGAAGAGATCCACGACGTGCTCCACAGCGTCCTCTCCGAAGCATGGGACCAGGTGGTCGGCGGGTCGCGCTCGACGGCGCCCACCCCCGGCCGGAGAACGTCGATCTAGGGGTCGGCGGGTGCTCACCGTCCAGAGCCTGCTCGACGAGCTCGACCTCGAGCCGGCGGCCGGCGCGGACGGCCTCGCCGCCCCGGTCCGCTGGGTCCACATCTCCGAGCTGCAGGACCCGACGCCGTGGCTCTCCGGCGGCGAGCTGATGCTGACCACCGGCATCCCGCTCGACACCGCCGCCAAGCAGCGCGCCTTCGTCGGCATCCTCGCCGACCGCAACCTCGCCGGGCTCGGCTTCGGCACGGGCTTCACCCATAAATCGCTGCCCAAGGCGCTGGTCGACGAGGCCGAGAAGCGCGGCTTCCCGCTCTTCGAGGTGCCCTACTCGGTCCCGTTCATCGCGATCACCGAGAAGGCCTTCGCCAAACTCGTCAACGAGCAGTACGAGGTGCTGCAGCGGGGGGTGGCGGTGCAGCGGCGGCTCGAGCGCCTGGTCCTGGAGGAGCGGGGGCTGGAGGAAATCGCCGCAACGGTCGCCTCCGCGGTGGGCGGCACCGTGGCGATCCTCGACGGCCGCGGCGAGCGGTTGGCCGGCCGCGGCTTCCGCCGCCAGCTCTCGGCCGAGGCGATCGCGGCGATCCGCAAGGAAGCGCTCAGTCACGCCGGCGACGGCCACCCCTTCGTCCCCTCGCACCCGACGGTGGCGGGACGAGCGCTCGCCCACCCGGTGATCTCACCCGGCGGCGGCCCGCCGCAGGCCTGGGTGGTGATCGTCCGCGACTCCGGCGGCCTCGGCGACTTCGAGCGGCTGATCCTGCAGCAGGCGGTGGCGGTGGTGGCGCTGGAGCTGATGCGCCGCCGGGTCGCCCGCGAGACCGAGCGGCGCCTGGCCGGAGACGTCCTCGCGGCGGCGCTCGGCGGCCGCATGGACCCGACCGAGCTGCGGCGCCGGCTTGAGCCCTTCGGGATCGGCGAGGAAGCGGCGGTGCTCGTCTTCTCGCTCGGCGATCCCGGCGGGGCGGCGGCTTCGCTGGAAGCGGCGCTCGCCGCCGACGCCTGCTCCTCCGTCGTCGCCCCCCACGCGGTCAACGGTCGCGAGCTGCTCTGCGCGGTGATCGACTGCTCCGACCGCGACCCGATCGAGGTGGCGACGAAGGCGCGCCAGCCGCTCGCCCGCGAGGGCGGCGCCGTCCGTGCCGCCGCCAGCCGACCGGCGCCGCCGGACCGTCTCCGCCACTCCTTCCACGAGGCCCGCTGCGCGCTCGAGGCGACCGCCTTCGACAACGGCTCCGCCCCCGACGTCGCCTCCTGGCGCGACCTCGGTGCCTTCACCCTGCTGCTCTCGATCCAGGACGACGACGCGCTCGACCTCTACTGCGACAGCGTGCTCGGCCCGATCGAACGCGGCGACGAGGAGTACGGCGGCGAGCTGGTGCGCTCGCTGGAGGCTTTCATCGAGCAGAACGGACAGTGGGAGCGGGCGGCGCGGCAGGTCTACTGCCACCGCCACACGCTGCGCTACCGGATGCGCAAGGTGGAAGAGCTGACGGGCCGCGACCTCTCGCGCGCCCATGACCGCATCGAGTTCTGGTTGGCCCTGCGAGCGAGGGAGCTTGTCGCATGAAGATCGGAGTCCCCACCGAGATCAAGTCCGACGAGTATCGGGTTGCGGTGACCCCCGCCGGCGTGCGCGAACTGTCTGAGCACGGGCACGAAGTGCTGGTCCAGGCCGGGGCCGGCGAGGGCAGCGCGATCAGCGACGAGGACTACCGGGCGCAGGGGGCGGAGATCGTCGCCGACGCGGCCGGCGTCTTCGAGGCGGCGGAGATGGTCCTGCACGTCAAGGAGCTGCAGCCGGAGGAGATCGAGATGCTGCGGCCGGGTCAGCTGCTCTTCACCTACCTCCACCTGGCACCCGACCCCGAGCAGACCCGCGGGCTCTGCGGCTCCGGCGTCACCGCGATCGCTTACGAGACCGTCGAGGACGCGCACGGGCGGCTGCCGCTGCTGGCGCCGATGAGCGAGGTGGCGGGCAAGATCGCCACCCAGGCGGGCGCCTTCATGCTGGAGAAACCGCTCGGTGGCCGCGGCATCCTGCTCGGCGGCGTCCCCGGCGTGGCGGCGGCCAACGTGATGGTGATCGGCGGCGGCGTCGTCGGCATGAACGCCGCTTTCATCGCGATCGGGATGGAAGCCGACGTCTTCGTCTTCGACCGCTCGATCGACCGCCTGCGCGAGCTAGAAGTGATCTTCGGCGGCCGCTGCTCGACCGTCTACTCGACCCGGCTCGCGGTCGAAGAGATGCTGCCGAACGCGGACCTCGTGATCGGCGCCGTGCTGGTCCACGGGGCGCGGGCCCCCTACGTGATCCGCCGCGAGCAGCTGGCGCTGATGAAGCCCGGCGCGGTGCTGGTCGACGTCGCGATCGACCAGGGCGGCTGCTTCGAGACCTCGCGGCCGACCACCCACCGCGACCCGACCTTCGAGGTCGACGGGATTACCCACTACTGCGTCGCCAACATGCCGGGCGCGGTCCCGATCACCTCCACCTACGCGCTCACCAACGCGACGCTGCCCTACGCGATAGCGCTGGCCGACCTCGGGGTAGACGAGGCGATACGGCGCGACCCCGGGCTGCGGCCGGGGGTCAACGTCGCCGGCGGCAAGGTCACCCATCCGGCCGTCGCCGAGGGCGTGGGCATGGACTACGTGCCGGTCGAGGAGGCGCTTGGACTTGAACGAACTCTGCAACAGCCATAGGGAGGACTGAGATGAGCAGCTACGCGGTTGTCAACCCCGCCACCGGCGAGACGGTCAAGGAGTACGAGGAGATCTCGGACGACGAGCTCCGCGCGGCGATCGGCCGCTCCGACCAGGCCTCGAAGAGCTGGCCCAGCTCGACCTCGGTCGCCGACCGCGCGGCGCTGGTGCGCAGGGTCGGCGAGCTGCACTCCGAGCGCCGCGAGGAGTTGGCCGAGATCATCGTCCGCGAGATGGGCAAGCCGATCGAGCAGGCGCTGATGGAGGTCGACTTCGCCGGGATGATCTACGGCTTCTACGCCGACAATGCCGAGGACCTGATGGCCGACGAGCCGATCCAGCTCTCCGAAGGCGAGGGCACCGCGGTGATCCGCCGCAGCCCCTTCGGGGTCCTGCTGGGGATCATGCCCTGGAACTTCCCCTACTACCAGGTGGCCCGCTTCGCCGGACCGAACCTGGTGATCGGCAACACGATCCTGCTCAAGCACGCGCCGCAGTGCCCCGAATCGGCCGAGGCGATGCAGAAGATCTTCGATGACGCCGGCTTCCCCGAGGGTTGCTACGAGAACATCTACGCGAGCAACGAGCAGATCGAGTGGGTGATCGCCGACCCGCGTGTGCACGGCGTCTCGGTGACCGGCTCCGAGCGCGCCGGCTCCGCCGTCGCCTCGATCGCGGGCAAGCACCTGAAGAAGGTCGTGCTCGAGCTCGGCGGCTCCGACCCGTTCATCCTCCTCGGCACCGACGACCTCGACGAAGCGGTGACCGCGGCAGCCGAAGCGCGGCTCGACAACACCGGCCAGTCCTGCAACGCGGCGAAGCGGTTCATCGTCGTCGACGAGCTCTACGACGACTTCCTCGCCAAGTTCCGCGAGAAGCTCGAGGCGGCGAAGCCGGGCGACCCGACCTCCGAGGAGACCGAGGTCGGCCCGCTCTCCTCGCAGACCGCCGCCGACCGGCTCGAGGAGCAGGTGAAGAAGGCGGTCGCCAACGGGGCCGAGGTGGTCGTCGGCGGCAACCGCGACGGCAACTTCTTCGAACCGACGATCCTCACCGGGATCAAGCCGGGCGACGAGGCCTCCCAGGAAGAGTTCTTCGGCCCGGTGGCGCAGGTCTACAAGGTCTCTTCCGAGGAGGAGGCGGTAGAGGTCGCCAACCAGACCCCGTTCGGCCTCGGCTCCTATGTGATGACGACCGACAAGGAGCAGGCCGACCGCGTCGCCGACCGGATCGAAGCCGGGATGGTCTACGTCAACCTCGTCGGCGCCGACGCTCCCGAGCTGCCGTTCGGCGGCTTCAAGCGCTCCGGCTTCGGCCGCGAGCTCGGCCGCTACGGCGCCGACGAGTTCGTCAACAAGAAGCTGATCCGCAGCGCCTGAGACTTCCGTCCGCCGCGTGGTTCCTTTCGGACTCATCTCGACCGGAAGGAACCACGCGATGAAGTCGGCGGCGACGAATAGGCTTCAGCCCTCGTGAGTCGCTTCCGGGGGGCCATTCTCATCCTGCTGGTGTTCGCGTTCGCCGCCTGCGCGGTGAGCGCAGTTGCGGCAACGCGGGCGCAGGAAGAAGACCTGCCGCGCTGCCACGGCCGCAAGGCGACGCTGGTCGGCACCGACGGCAACGACGTCCTCCAGGGGACGCCGGAGCGCGACGTGATCTGGGGCGCGGGCGGCGACGACCTGATCTACGGCAGCCTCGGCAACGACCTGATCTGCGGCGGGCCGGGGAACGACCAGATCCACGGCGGCCGCGGCAACGACGAAGTCGACGGCGGCGGCGGCAGCGACCAGGTCAACGGCGACCTCGGCGACGACAAGATCCTCGGCGGCGCCGGACCCAACGACGAGGTGGCCGGCGACCTCGGCATCGACGTCGTCAACGGCGGGCCGGGCAACGAAGACCTCGTCCACGGCGACTACGGCTACGACCGCATGTCGGGGGGCGCCGGCAAGGGCGACATCGCCTCCTTCGCCACGGCGCGCGCCGGGGGCAAGGGCAGCGGCGTCTGGGCCTCGCTGAAAGCGCACAAAGCCTTCGGCGACGGCCACGACAAGCTCTTCGCCTTTGAGAGCCTCGAAGGCTCGGCCTTCCGCGACACCCTGATCGGCAGCCCGCAGGGCAACGTGATCAACGGCGGGCCGGGGGACGATCACCTCGTCGGCGGTGGCGGTCCCGACACCCTCGAAGGCGGTCAGGGGAGCGACGGCTGCGAGGGTGCGAAAGGCCGCACCGCCTCCTGCGGCAAGGAAGCGCCGCCGAAGGGGAGCGCCTATGTCCAGCTCGACCCGACGCCTGGCGGTGGCGCCGGGTTGCAGGTGATCGGCGGCGGCGGTCGCGACCAGTTCTTCGTCGCCTTCGACGAAGCGACCGAGACCTTCAGCGTCACCGCGAAAAGCGGCCTGGCGATCAGCCCCGGCTGCTCCCACGCCGTGCACGATCCGGACACCGTCACCTGTCCCGCGAACGGCCCGGCCCGCTGGTTGATGGCAGACCTCGGCCCCGGCAACGACAGCCTCCGGGTCGAAGGCTCGCTGTTGGAGGTCGGCAGCGTCCGCTTTGCCGGCGGCCTCGGCAACGACACGATCCACGCTGGCCCGGAGGACGACCTGGTCGAGTCCGGACCCGGGGCGGACCACATATACGGGGGCGACGGCGCTGACGGCCTCGTCGGCGGCCTACCCGGACCGACCTTCCTCTACGGCGAAGGCAACGGCGACCTGCTGGCGGCCGGCGGCGGCTGCGCCGGCGGGGCGCTGGTCGGCGGCCCCGGCCGCGACGACGCCTCCTTCGCCGAGACGCAGGCGCATCCCGGGCTGCTGATCATCTCCTTCCCCCAGCACAAAGCCTGGGTGACGACGGTGAAGAACTGCAAGCCGGTGCACCTCTCGCCGACCGACGAGGACATGGAGGGCTCCTTCGACTGGGACGTCCTGATCGGCGACAGCGGCCCCAACGCGATGCTCGGCCAGCCCGGCGAGGACCGCTTCTACGGCAACGGCGGCGACGACATCATCGACGCCCGCGACGGCGTCCGCGACTTCTCGATCCAGTGCGGCCGCGGCACCCCGCCCCGCGAAGTCAAAGTCAAAGGCAAGGGCGGCAAAGTCGAAACCAAGGAAATCGAAGGCACCGGCGAACCAGCCGGCCGCGCCCTGACCGACAGCTTCGATCCCGAACCCTTCAACTGCGCCACCATCAAGCACGGCCACCCGGTCCCCGGCCTAAACGGCTGACACGGCCGCGGCTGTAGGCGAGCGCAGGGCGAAGCGCTAGGTAGGCCGCCGCGGGACCGGGCATCCGGCCGGCGGGTCCTGTCTCCGATACGACCCTCCCGCCCACTGGCGGGAGTCCCGCATCGTCGCCACCCGCCGGAGGATCGGGGAATTGCCTCGGCCGCGGGGGGAGAACCACCCCGGCGTTCGTCCTTCGGAGGGGTATGCCGGTACAAGGACGAACGCCACCTTCGTTTGGGCCACTCGCTGACGTTGCGACCCACCAGCACGGCGTGACCTCGATGGCGCAGCTCCGAAACCAGGGCTATGCGAAAAGCACCGTCATCGAATGGGTTGCTTCGGGTCGTCTGCACCAACTTCATCGTGGCGTGTATGCGGTGGGCCATCGGCGGTTGACTTGGTACTCGCGGTGCTGGGCAGCGGTTCTTGCGGCGGAACCCGATGAGGCCGCTCCTTGGCGGGCTGTTGCTAGCCACTTCTCGGCCGCCTATCTCTGGGGCCTGTTGCGGTTTACGCCGGATGTGATGCATGTGACGGCGCCTACCCGGCGGCGGACCAAGCGGCGGTTTGTCGTTCACTTTTCCTCGATCCTGGCGGACGAGGATCGGGCCGTTCGTCAAGGGATCCCTGTGACGACCGTTCCTCGAGTGCTGCTCGATCTGGCGATCCGGGCGCGGCCGGACCAGATGGAGGGATATCTGGAGCGTGCTGAAGATCGGGACCTTCTGGATGTGCGCGCGGTCGAGGACCTTCTTGGACGCTCTGGGGGCCATCGTGGCCGGGGGCGACTGGCTCAGGCACTCGCCATCTATCGGCCCGATCCTGCGTTCACGCGCTCGAAGTTTGAGCAGCGCTTTCGGCAGGCAGTCGCGGCCGCCGGGCTTCCCGTCCCCTCGATGAACTTCAACGTCGCCGAGTTCGAGCTCGATGCCTATTGGCCGGACCTGCGCTTCGCAGTCGAACTCGATCTCTTCGAGACGCACGGCAGCCGTGCCGCCTTCGAGCGCGACAGGCGACGGCAGGAGGAGCTGAAGCTGCTGGGGATCGAGATGATCCGGATCACGGCGCCGCGTTTCAAGCGGGAACCGCGGGCCGTCCTCCGCAACCTCGGTGCCCTGCTCGAACGCCGCCGCCAGGAGCTTGGCCAGGGCGTCGTGCCGAACCGACGGCCTGAGTCGCTCCCGCCGCCACGAAGCCCATCGCCCTTGAACTAGGCTTCTTCACATGGCACGGAAGACCGCTCAAGGGGACGAGGCTGCGGCTGTGGCCGCTGCGATCGCTCAGTTCGAGGCCGAGTTCGCGAGTGTCCCCGCCGAGGAGTCGCCGGCGACGCCCGCCTGGCAGCGCGCCGCCTACCTGGAGGGGATCAGCGCCAAGGAGACGATCGAGGACCTACGAGGAGGTTCGGCATGGCTGTCGTGAAAATCATCGAGCTCGTCGGCAGCTCCAAGACGTCGACCGACGACGCCGCCAAACAGGCACTGCTGCAGGCACAGGGTTCGCTGCGCAATATCCGCGCGGTCGACATCGTCTCCACCGGCATCCGCGGTGAGAACCTCGACGAGTACCGCGCCCACGTCCGCGTCGCATTCTTGATCGAGGGAACGGAGGTCGACTGATGGCAGATGCACCGCAGGGGGAGGCCAGGGAGGTCTCGCGCGAGGAGGCCCGCAAGCTGCTCGACGAAGGGGCACAGCTGGTCGATGTGCGCGCCGACCACGAGTGGAACGCCGGCCACATCGCCGGCGCCGAGCATGTGCCGCTGCCGGAGCTGCCCCAGCGCACCGAGGAGCTCGACAAGGATCGGCCGGTGGTCGTCTACTGCCGCGGCGGCAACCGCTCGTCGATGGCGACCGCGGCTCTCAACGAGGCCGGCTTCGACGCCGTCAAGCTGAGCGAGGGGATCGTCGGCTGGAGCGAGGACGAGCTGCCGCTCGAGCCCGAGGGCGGCTACGTCGCCGAGTCGGGCGAGGCCGCGGCGATCCTGCAGGCGCAGAAAAAACCGTCTCACAGCTGAACGACCCGGGATCCCGGTCATGGGCCGTTTGCAGGGTCTTTCGCAGCCTCATCAACCGCTCAGGAAATTAAATACCTGAATCCCGGTCAGCTTTGCTACCTTTCTGCCAATGGAGGTAGCCGTCGCAGAGAACAAGGAGCAGCGGGGTAAGGGCCGGCCCGGGACCCTCGAGAACCCCGAGAACTACGAGAACGTCCCCGGCCACGTCATCCCGATCATCGAGCGCGAGTTCGACGACTTCGACAACGAAGCAGAGCAGTTCCTCTCCGGCGAGCTGGAGGAGAACCAGTTCATCGGCTTCCGCCTCAAACAGGGCGTCTACGGCCAGCGCCAGGCCGACGTCCAGATGATCCGGATCAAGCTTCCGTTCGGCGGGGTCACGCCCGAGCAGATGGACGCCTTCGCCAGCGTCGTCGAGAAGTACGCGCCGCTGAACAAAGGCCACATCACCACCCGCCAGAACATCCAGATCCACCACGTGCCGCTGCGCGACACCGAGCTGCTGCTGCGGGAGATCGCCGAAGCCGGCCTCTCCTCCCGCGAGGGCTGCGGCAACACGGTCCGCAACGTCACCGGCGACCCCTGGGCCGGCGTCGCCTCCGACGAGGTCTTCGACCCGACCGCCTACGGCACCGCCTACGTCCGCTACTTCGTCCGCCACCCGACGACGCAGCTGATGCCGCGCAAGATCAAGACCTCGTTCACCGGCTCCGCCGCGGACCGGGCGATCAGCGGCATCCACGACATCGCCTTCCTCTCCGTCGAAAAGGACGGGGTCAAGGGCTTCGAGGTCCGGGTCGGCGGCGGCACCTCGATCATGGCCCGCGTCGCCCCGACCCTCTACGAGTTCGTCGAGGCCGACAACGGCGACTACCTCAAGGTCGCCGAGGCCGTCTTCCGCATCTTCGACCGCCAAGACTGGCTGCGCGTCAACCGCGCTCGGGCGCGGATCAAGGTCCTCGTCGACAAGATCGGCATGGACGCCTTCCGCCAGCTCGTCGACGAGGAGCTCAAGGGCGACTGGGTGGCGGAGCGCGAATTCGGCCCCGAGCTGGTCGAGCGCCTCTCCTTCGCGCCCGACGAGGAGGCGAACGCCCCCGAGGCGCCGCTCGCCCCGTCCTCGCCGAACGGCGACCGCACCGAGTTCGAGCGCTTCCTCCAGGGGAACGTGCAGGCTCAGCGCCAGGACGGCTTCAACACGGTCGAGGTCAAGGTCACCCGCGGCGACCTCACCCCGGAGCAGTTCCACGGCCTCGCCGAGATCATGCGCGAGTACACCGGCGGCTCCGCCCGCAGCACCGTGCAGCAGAACTTCGTCCTCCGCTGGGTCCGCGACGAGGCTCTCTACGACGTCTGGGAGCGGCTCACCGCCCTCGGCCTCGGCGAGGCCGGCGCCCGCGAGATCACCGACGTGGTCTCCTGCCCTGGCACCGACAGCTGCAAACTCGGGATCACCTCCTCGATGGGCCTCAACCGGGCGATCAAGGAGCGGGTCGACTCGATGCAGATCACCGACGAGCTGACCAAGCGCATCCACATCAAAATGAGCGGCTGCCCCAACGGCTGCAGCCAGCACCACATCGCCAACATCGGCTTCTACGGCGCTTCGCTGAAAGTCGGCGGCCGCCAGATGCCCGCCTACATCCCGCACATCGGCGGCAACTTCGAGGGCGGCGAGGTCATCTTCGGCAAGCGGCTGAAATCACGGCTCCCGGCCAAACGGGTGCCGGAGGCAGTCGAGCGCTGGGTCAAGCTCTACGAGGCCGAGCGCAACGAGGGTGAGGAGTTCAACCCCTTCGTCGAGCGGGTAGGTGCCGAGCCGTTCGAAGCGGCGGTCAAGGAGCTGACGATGCCCGCCGAGTTCAGCCTGGAGACGATGCAGCAGTTCATCGACTGGAATCGATCGAGCCCGTACGAGGTCGTGCGGGGCGAGGGAGAGTGCGCGATCTAAGCTCGCGCCGAGCGCAGCGATGAAACCACCTCCCGTCACCCTGTCAGGCACCGTCCCCACACCTGCCGACCTCGATCACGAGGCGATCGCCGCCGAGCTCGAGCAGAGCACCGCGCAGGAGGCGATGGAGTGGATGTTCGAGAACTTCGGCGACCGTCACTACATCGCCTGCTCGTTCCAGAAAACGAGTTCGGTGACCGCGCACCTGGCCAGCATCGTCAACCCCGAGGCGCGCTTCTTCTACCTCGACACCGACGTCCTCTTCCCGGAGAGCTACGAGACCCGCGACCGCCTCGCCGAGGCGCTCGGGGTCGAGTTCGACCGCTTCCACAACCTCACGCTGGCCGAGCAGGAGGCCGAGCACGGCCCGGAGTTATGGAACCGCGACCCCGACGCCTGCTGCGGGATCCGCAAGGTCGAGCCGATGCGCCGGGCCCTCTCTTCCGTAGACTGCTGGGTCGCCGGCGTCCGCCGGGCAGACTCCAGCAGCCGTTCCAAGACGCCGAAGTTCGGCTGGGACAAGCGCTTCAACCTCTGGAAGCTGAACCCGCTCGCGGATTGGACCGAGCGCGACGTCTGGAACTACATCCGTGAGCACCACCTCCCGTACAACCCGCTTCACGATCGCGGCTACCCGTCGATCGGATGCACCCACTGCACCCAGCCGGTCGAACCGGGTGGGGATCTGCGCGCAGGCCGCTGGACGGGCCTGGCAAAGACCGAGTGCGGGATCAACTAGCGGCCGCCGGCAAGCCGCCCCAATTTCCTAAAAACCCTTTCCCCAACCCCCAAGGTGAGATGAGCGAGACGATGGCTGAGTTGTCCCTGACCCTTTCCGAGCGCCATACCGCGGACTTCGAGATGATCGGCAACGGCGGCTTCGCCCCGCTGACCGGCTTCCAGGGCTCCGCCGACTGGGAGCGTGTCTGCAGCGAGATGCGGACCGCCGACGGCGACTATTGGCCGATTCCGATCACCCTCGCCAGCGACCTCGATTGCGAGGTCGGCGACGTCGTCGAGCTCTCCTCCGACGAAGGCAAGAAGCTCGGCCGGATCACGGTCGAGGAGATCTGGGAGCGTGACGTCAAGCGCGAGGCCGAGCAGGTCTACGGCACCACCGACGAGGCCCACCCGGGCGTCGCCGCGATCTACGAGGAGGGCAACCGCATGCTGGCCGGCCCGATCGAGGTCGACGCCCTGCCCGACCACGACGAGGCCTTTATGCGCCGCTACAAGACTCCGGTCGAGCACAAAGCCGACTTCAAGGCGCGCGGCTGGAAGAAGATCGTCGCCTTCCAGACCCGCAACCCGATCCACCGCGCCCACGAGTACCTGACCAAGGCGGCGCTGGAGACCTGCGACGGCCTCTTCATCCACCCGCTGATCGGCAAGACCAAGGCCGGTGACATTCCCGCCGAGGTGCGGATGCGCTGCTACGAGGTGCTGATGGAGAACTACTACCCCGACGATCGCGTCGTGCTCGGCGTCAAGCCGGCGAAGATGCACTACGCCGGCCCGCGCGAGGCGGTCCTGCACGCGATCGTCCGCCGCAACTACGGCGCCACGCACTTCATCGTCGGCCGTGACCACGCGGGCGCCGGCGACTACTACGGCACCTATGACGCCCAGAAGATCTTCGACACGATCGACATCGAGGAGCTCGGGATCGAGCCACTGATGTTCGAGCACACCTTCTGGTGCAACGAGTGCGAGGGGCTGGCCTCCAACAAGACCTGTCCTCACGACGCTGACGCACGCCTGTTCCTTTCCGGGACCAAGGTCCGCGAAATGCTCGGCAACGGCGAAAGGCCGCCGCACGAGTTCTCGCGCGACGAGGTCGCCGACATCCTGATCGACGCTTACAAGGAGGACTGACACAGCATGGCTGGTGAGAAAGGCTTCACCCTCTGGTTCACCGGGCTCTCCGGGGCCGGCAAGACGACGATTTCCCGACTGCTGGAGGGGCACCTGCGCGAGCGCGGCTCGAAGCTGGAGATCCTCGACGGCGATGTCGTTCGCGAAAACCTCTCGAAGGGCCTCGGCTTCTCGAAAGAGGACCGCGACACCAACGTCCGCCGGATCGCCTTCGTCGCCGACCTGCTCAGCCGCAACGGCGTGCCGGTGATCACCGCGGCGATCTCCCCTTACAAGGAGATCCGCGACGAGGCCCGCGAGCTGATGGGCGACCGCTTCATCGAGGTCTTCGTCAAAGCCTCGGTCGACACCTGCGCCGACCGCGACGTCAAGGGCCTCTACGCGAAAGCCTTCGCCGGCGAGATCAAAGAATTCACCGGCGTCTCCGACCCCTACGAGGAGCCGGAGCGGCCCGAGGTCGTCTGCGACACCGAAAGCGAAACCGCCGAGGAGTCAGCCGAGAAGCTGATCGCCTACCTCGAGCAGCGGGACCTGCTCCCGGCCAAGGAGGCCGCGGCGGCTTAGTCGGCCGCTTCAAGCGATTCGCGAGAGGGGGCACTGTGCCCCCTCTTTTCATTCGACGAGGCGTTCGAGGACTTCGCGGTCCTCTTCCAGGCGCCTTTTCAGCCGCTTCTTGAAGTCCTCGTCTTCCCAGCGGGCGGCAATGTGCTTCTCGATTGCCTCTCGCACGGTCTCGGAGACCGGCACCTCGTCGCCGCGAGCCACGACGGCAAGTTCAGCCGCGAGGTCCTCGGACAGTCTTACGGTCATCACCTTGGTCGCCATGGACAGGGAGATGTTACAGCATATATGCCTGTAAAAGTCCGGTAGGTGCCTGGCAGTGTTATTGAGGTAAATATGCTGTATGCTGGACTACATGGAGGGTCCCCTGCGTTTGTTCCTCGGTGATGTCCTCGTGGTCGCGCGGGGACTGTTCGGTAAGCGCGCGGACACTTTGGCGCGAGGGATTCCCGAAGCTGTTCTCAAGTCAGCAGCGGACGTGCCCATCGTTGTCGTCTATCCCGGGCGTATCGAGGAGCCGGTGGCCCTGTGTGCTCGAATCATCCGTGAGCGCTGGTTCGGCGACGGCAGCCGGGCGGTGGCCTACGAGTGCCTGCGCATCTTGCTGGAGCGCGACAAGCCCTCACCCTGGCCCGCGGCGCTCACTGACGAGATCGTGCGGGAGCTGAAGGCGTACGAGGACAGCAGGATCGACGAAGCGAAGTTGCTTGATTCCGTCGGCGCATGGATCGCCGAGGCGGAAAGGCCGGCGGAGCCTACGGCCTAGGCGGCACCTGGGGCTCGCCGAGGCCGAAGGTGTCGTAGGCGGCGAACTCGGCGAAGGTCTTGTGAGTGGGGCCGTGGTAGTCGGAGCTGGCGGTGGGGACGAGATCGAGCTCGTTGCAGAGCTTGAGTAGGTGTTCGGTCTGCTGCTTGTCGTGGCTGGGGTAGTAGACCTCGATCCCGTCCGGCTTCAGCGAGCGGACCAGATCCTCGACCTGATCCGGGTCCTTGACGTCCCAGTATGGGTGCGCCACCACGGCGACCCCGCCGGCCTCGCGGATCGTCTCCACCGCCTCCTCGGCGGTCGGCCAGCGCCGAGGGACGAAAGCCTTGGCGCCCGGCACGAGGTACTCCTCGAAGAACGGCCCGAGGTCACCGGTCGCGCCGGCTGCCCTGGCGATGTGAGGCCGGCCGATCGAATCCGCCGCCCCCGCCTCGCGGATCGCGTCCTCCAGCGTCAGGTCGAACCCCTCGCGCCGCAAGTTGTTGACGATCTCCCCGGCCCGTGCCCGCCGCTCCTGCTGGGCCCGCTCGCAAGCCGGTCCGATCTTCTCGAGATCGATCCAATACCCACACACATGCAGGTCTTCCGCATACCGATGCACGCAAGACATCTCGATGGCGGGAACCAGCTCAACCCCAAGCCGCTCCGCAGCCTCCTGCGCCTCCGGCACGCCGGCAACCGCATCATGATCCGTCAGCGCCAGCGTCGTAACCCCCGCCTCAGCAGCTTTCTCAACCACCTCAGACGGCCCTAGCTGCCCGTCCGAGACCGTCGAATGACTCTGTAGCTCGATCAGCATCGGCCGCGCACCCTATGCGATCGCAAGCCGGATGTGGGCACCCCCGAACCGGCGGATACTCAAAGTCGTTGCCCTAATTAGGGCAACGACTTGTCGGGGCGGGGGTGCCCACATCCGGCTCGACCGGCAACGCTGCGAACGACCTGCATCCGGCCCTACTCCCGCCGCCACAAATAAATAGACTGCCGCCCCCGATGTTCAAGAAAGTCCTCATAGCCAACCGCGGCGAGATCGCCATCCGCGTAGCCCGTACCCTCAAGGAGATGGGCATCGTCTCGGTCGCCGTCTACTCGGAGATCGACCGCGACGCCCCCCACGTGCGCGAGGCCGACGAGGCGTATCTGATCGGCCCCGGGGTCCCGGCCGAGAGCTACCTGAACATCCCGAAGATCATCGAGACCGCGAAGGAAGCAGGCGCCGAAGGGATCCACCCCGGCTATGGCTTTCTCGCCGAGAACGCCGACATGGCGCGTGCCTGCGCCGATGCCGGGATCACCTGGATCGGGCCGCCGCCGGAGTCGATCGAAGCGATGGGCTCAAAGACCCGGGCGCGCGAGATCATGGAGAAGGCGGGCGTGCCGATCGTCCCCGGTTCGACCGAGGTCGCCAAGGATCTGGACGAGGCACGCAAGCAGGCCGACGAAGCCGGTTACCCCGTCGCCTGCAAGGCGGCGGGCGGCGGCGGCGGCAAGGGCTTCCGCGTGGCGATGACCCCGGATGACCTCCAAGAGGCTTACGAGGGGTCTTCGAGGGAAGGCGAGAAGTTCTTCTCCGACCCGCGCGTCTACGTCGAGCGCTACCTCGAGGACCCGCGCCACGTCGAGGTCCAGGTCCTGGCCGACTCGCACGGCAACGTGATCCATCTGGGCGAGCGCGACTGCTCGCTGCAGCGCCGCCACCAGAAGGTGATCGAGGAGGCCCCCGGCCCCCACGTCGACGAGGAGATGCGGGCGCGGATCGGCAAAATCGCCACCGACGCCGCCGAGGCGGTCGGCTACCGCGGCGCCGGCACGATCGAGGGCATGCAGGTCGGCGACGAGTACTTCTTCCTCGAGATGAACACCCGCGTCCAGGTCGAGCACTGCGTGACCGAGATGGTCACCGGCGTCGACATCGTCCGCGAGCAGATCCTGGTCGCCGCCGGCGAGCCGCTCTCGATCTCCCAGGAGGACGTCGAGCTGCGCGGCTGGTCGATCGAGTGCCGGATCAACGCCGAGGCGGCGCACAAGAACTACGCTCCGGCCCCCGGGCCGATCGGCGACTCCTACCACGAGCCCTCGGGCCCCGGCATCCGCGTCGACTCCGGCGTCGAGGCCGGCGGCGAGGTGACGCCGATGTACGACCCGATGGTGGCCAAGCTGATCGTCTGGGACGTCGATCGCGCCCACGCGACGCGCCGGATGCTGCGGGCGCTCGACGAATACGACTCCGGCGGCCTCACCACCCTGATCCCCTTCCACAAGAAGATCCTCGCCACCGAGCAGTGGGCGCGTGGAGAGACCTGCCGCGACCTGATGGAAGACAAGGAGTGGCTGAAGACGACCGCTCCCGAGGACGCCGGCCCGCCCGAGCCGAGCGAGGACGGTGGCGAGGTCGTCACCCGCGACTACAAGGTCGAGGTCTCCGGCAAGCTCTTCGACGTCAAGGTGATCGGCGAGGCCCCGGCGGGCGGCGTCGCCGCACCCGCAGCGGGCGGCGGGAAGAAACCGCCGAAACGGGAGCGCAAAGGCGGCGGCGGTCCCAGCGCCTCCAGCGAGGCCCTCCCCTCACCGCTCCAGGGCACGATCCTCAAAGTCGCCGTCGAGAAAGGCGCCGAGGTCTCAGAGGGCGACCTGATCTGCGTGATCGAGGCGATGAAGATGGAGAACGAGATCACCGCTCACCGCAGCGGCAAGGTAGAAGACCTCCCGATCTCCGAGGGCGCCGCAGTAGGCAGCGGCGACACCCTCGCCGTCATCAAGTAGTTCCCCACCTGCTCCAGCGAACTAACCAACGCTTCTGCTGGCGGGATGGGAGGGGGTGTCCCAGACACTCAACAACGAGCCATGGCGAGCTTGTGTCTGGGACCCCCCCTCCCATCCCAGCCCCAGCCGCTAAGCGTGCCGTTTGTGATGCCGCTTTTCTTCGCGTTCTTTTTCTTTGCGCCGTTCTTCTTCGCGCCGTTCCTTGCTGACCTTCTGCTGTTCCTTGCGGGTCAGCGGGAAGGGCGGCGCGGTTTCGCGGCAGGTGTGGCCGACGCAGGCCTCCAGCCGGATCAACTGCGCGTGGAGGAAGGCGCGGATCGGGAAGTAGTTGGGGACACGGACGATGTTGTTGAGCTCGTTCGGGTCCTTGTTGAGGTCGTACAGCTCTTTCTCGCCGTCGGGCCACTCGATGTACTTGTAGGGGCCGAGGCGGATTCCCTCGTAGTCTTTCGGCGGCGCCACGATCGAGGCTTTGGCGGTTCCGCCCTTCCGTCGCGCCCGCACCTCCCTGATCGCCCGCTGCGCGGTCGGTTCGCCGTTGGCTTCGACGTCGTCGGTCTGGACGAAGGACTCGAAGAGGATGCCGCGCCGGGTGCGCAGGCTGGGATCGCGGAGGAACGGCAGCAGTGAGGTCCCGTCCATGCTTTTGTCCGGTTTGACGCCGGCCAGTTCGAGGATCGTCGGGGCGATGTCGGTGTTCGCCGCCAGCTCGCCGGTCGACGTGCCCGGTTTGATCCCCGGACCTCGGATCAGGAACGGCAGGTGGGTCGAGGGCTCGTAGGCGAGGAACTTGCCGCCGGTGAGCCGGTGCTCGCCGTAGAAGAAGCCGTTGTCGGAGACGAAGATGACGTAGGTATTGCGGAGCCGGTGCTGGCCGCCGAGGGTGTCGAGCACGGTTTTGACGCCGTCGTCGATCGCCCGCAGCGAGGCCAGCGCCTTGTCGTAGTAGACGCGGTAGGTGTGGATTTCTTCCGGCGAGAGATAGGGCGCTTCGCGGATGAAGCGGGGCTTGTCGTTGACGTTGCCCTCGTTGAACCCTTCTTCGCGGCTATGCGGGTAGGGCGCGCCGTCGAAGAGCGTGTAGTGCCGCGGCGCCGGCTCCGGCCCGGCGGGGCGGCGGAAGTCCCCGTGCGGCGCCGTGTAGTCGAGCTGCAGGTAGAAGGGCTGTTCGGGAGGCGTGCCCGTCAGCTCTTCGTAGGCGATCCGACTGAAGACGTCGGTCTCGTACAGGCACGGTTTTTCTTCAATCGTGCTCGTCGGACAGCCGAAGTAGTCGCGTTCCCCGTATTCGCGCGTGTCCCAGCTGCCCGAGTCGCCGAAGGGCCCGTCGATCGTGCCGTTGTCGTTGAGCGTGTAGCCGTAGTAGTAGTGGTGGGTGTCGGCGTTCAGCACCGTGTGCCAGGCGGTCCAGCCCGGCGGCACTTCGGTTCCGGTGTCGTACGGTTCGTCGCCGTAGCCGTTGAGGAACTTGCCGATGTGGATCGTCCGGTAGCCCGCCCCCTGCAGCCAGGTGGCGAGGTTGTGGCTCCAGGCGCCGCGGGAGCGGAAGCCGCTGTAGCCGCCGTTGGGCTGGACGTTGCCGCGGACGTTGCTGTTGTGTGCGTAGCGCCCGGTCAGCAGCGTCACCCGCGAGGGACAGCAGAGGGGATAGGAGACGTAGTAGCGGTTGAACGTCATCCCCCGCCCGGCGATCATCGAGAGCGTGTTCGGCATCGCCGGGATCTGGATCCCGCCGGCGTTGAAGACCGTGTAGAGCTGGTCGAGCGTCTCGTCGTCGGTCTGGATGACGACGAAGCTCGGGCGTTCGGAGATCGGCTCGGAGGAGCGCTGTTCCAGCGCTTCTTCGGAGATCGGCGAAGAGGAGGCGGTGGCGGTCGGCCCGGCCTTCGCCGTGGTGCCGAGGGCCAGGCAGATCAACAGGGCGAGAAAGGCGCCCGCGAAGGCGATTCGCGCACGCGGATGACCGGGATGTCGAAGAAGCATCTGCATCAAGAGAGAGTCCGGGGCGGCTCTACCCCGTAACCGGCGCTTCACGCCCGAGTTGCGGCGTGAAAATTAGAAGACGCTCAGGACGCGCCGAGCTTTTTGACGGCTTCGCGGAAGTTTTTCACCGTGGCGCTGGGGGCTTTGCGGCCTTCCAGTTTCTCGCCATGGCGGTTGACCCAGATCACCGGCACGTTCATTTTCAGCACCGGGGCGATGTCGGTCGCGTAGTTGGAGCCGATGTGGAGCCAGCCTTTCTTGCCGCCGATGCGGCGGGCCGCCTCTTTGAAGTGCACCGGGTCGGGCTTGTAGCTGCGCACCTGCTGGGCGGTGACCACGAGGTCGAGTTCGGTCCGCAGGTGCCGGCGCGAGATCCCCAGCAGTTTGTCGTCGACGTTGGAGACGATCCCGATCTCGTACTTCTTGCCGAGCCGGTCCATCGCTGCGTTGGACTCGCGGAACGGCAGCCAGTAAGCGACGCTGTTGGGCAGGAACTGGGCCCGCGAGGGCTCCACTTCCCAGCCGATCTCACCGGCGACTTTGACGATCGTCCGCCGCAGCACCTCGGCGTAGAGCTCGTAGGAGCCGGCCATGATTTCGGCCTGGACTTCCATGAAGCGCTCGAGGAACGGGCCCTCTTCGAAGCTGAAGCCGTCTTTCGTGGCCTCTTTCTTGCAGGCCTCGATGATGCCTTTCTCCCAATCGATCAGGGTGCCGTAGCAGTCGGTGGTCACCCATTTGATGTTTTTGAGACTGGGAAGGGCCATGGCGAGCGCGGCATTATGTCATCGGCCGGCCGGCCAGGGAGTCACGTTGCCGCCGGGCCGCCCGGGGGCGATCTTGGATAGGGTTCCGCGCCGCGCCCCGGCGCCCCTCTTATATGGACCTTCTCGAGTACCAGGGCAAGCAGCTGTTCGCCAAGCACGGCCTCTCCGTGCCCAGCGGCGAGGTCGCCGATACGGTCGACGAGGCGGTTGCCGCGGCGGAGCGGATCGGCTACCCGTGCGCGATCAAGGCCCAGGTGCTGATCGGCGGCCGCGGCAAGGCGGGCGGGATCAAGATCGCTCAGGATGCCGCGGAGGCGCGCGCCCACGCCGACGCGATCCTCGGCATGGACATCGTCGGGCCGCACGGCGAGGGGCCCTTCCGCGTCGACCAGGTCTGGATCGAGGGCGGCTCCGACATCGCCGAGGAGTACTACGCCTCGGTCATCCTCGACCGCGGCGAGAAGAAGCTGCTGGCGATGGTCTCCGCCAAGGGCGGGATGGACATCGAGGCGGTCGCCGCCGAGGACCCCGACGCGCTGGTCAAACGCCACATCGAGCCGAGCGGGTTCGACGTCGCCGCGGCGCGCTCGATCGTCGCCGACGCCGGTCTTGCCGAGGACGCCCTCGACGAAGCCGCCGAGGCGCTGGTCAAGCTGGCCGAGGTGGCGCGCGAGGAGGACGCGACCCTGATCGAGGTCAACCCGCTGATCGTCACTGCCGGCCGCGAGGTCGTCGCCCTCGACTCGAAGGTGACGATCGACGGCAACGCCCTCTTCCGCCACCAGGACCTGGCCGAGATCGCCGACACCGTCGACGACCCGCAGGAGCAGATGGCGAAGGAAAAGGGCCTCACCTACGTCAAACTCGACGGCAACGTCGGCATCCTCGCCAACGGCGCCGGTCTCTGCATGTCGACGCTCGACGTCGTCGCCCAGGCGGGCGGCGCCCCGGCCAACTTCCTCGACGCCGGCGGCGGCTCCAAAGCCGAGGCGATCGTCAACGCCCTGGAAGTGATCAAGAGCGACGCGAAGGTGACGGCGATCCTCTTCAACATCTTCGGCGGCATCACCCGTTGCGATGAGATCGCCAACGGGATCGTTACCGCCTCGCAGCAGATCGACCTCGGCATGCCGCTGGTCGTCCGCCTCGACGGCACCAATTCCGAAGAGGGGCTGAGGATCCTCGCCGAGGCCGACCTGCCGAACCTGCACCAGGAGAAGACGATGCTCGACGCCGCCCGCCGCGTCGTCGAGCTCGCGGGGAGCGCCGCATGAGCATCATCGTCGACGAGGGCACCAAGCTCGCCGTCTCCGGTCTGACCGGCCGCGAGGGATCCTTCCACGGCCTCCGCAACAAGGCCTACGGGACCGACCTCGTCGCCGGCGTCACGCCCGGCAAGGGCGGCCAGGACGTCGAGGGCGTACCGGTCTTCGACACGATCAAGGAGGCGGTCACCGAGGCCGGCGCCAACACCTCGATGATCTTCGTCCCGGCGCGCTTCGCCGCCGCGGCGATCGACGAGGCGATCGACTCGGGCGTCGAGACGGTGATCGCGATCACCGAGGGGATCCCCGTCCTTGACATGCTTCGCACTTATTGGAAGGCGGTGGAGGCGGGCGTGCGGCTGATCGGCCCCAACTGCCCCGGCGTCCTCTCGCCAGGCAAGGCCAACGTCGGCATCATCCCGGCCCAGTTCTTCGACCCCGGCCCGATCGGCGTCGTCTCCAAGAGCGGCACCCTGACCTACCAGATCGGCAACGAGCTGAAGCAGGCCGGGACCGGCAACTCCTCGATCGTCGGCATCGGCGGCGATCCGATCGTCGGCTCCGACTTCATCGACATCCTCAAGCTCTACGAGGCCGACCCCGACACCGAGCTGATCGTGATGGTTGGTGAGATCGGCGGCGACGCCGAGGAGCGGGCCGCCGAGTTCATCGCCAGCGAGGTCTCGAAGCCCGTCGTCGCCTACATCGCCGGCTTCACCGCGCCTCCCGGCAAGCAGATGGGCCACGCCGGCGCGATCATCTCCGGCTCCTCCGGGACCGCGCAGGCCAAGAAAGACGCGCTCGAAGCAAAGGGCGTGCGGGTCGGCGAAAGCCCGACCGAGACGGCGCAGATCGCCGCCGAGATGCTGCGCTCGCTCTAGGCACGCTCCAAGAGCCAGCGTTGCTAGTGTCGGCGGTCATGGCAGGCGACACGATTTCCTTCGCGCGGGGCGCTCCGAGCGCCGACATCCTTCCCCATGAGCAGGTGCGGGAGGCGGCCCAGCGGGCGCTCTCATCCGACTGGGAAACGGCTCTCTCGTACGGCGTCGGGATCGGCCATCCCGGGCTCTGCAAATGGGTGGCGGAGCGGCACGGGGACCTCGATCCGGCGCAGGTGATGATCACCAACGGCTCGCTCGAGGCGGGGGCGATGCTCTTCGGGCATCTGCTCGGGCCCGGCGACCGCGTCGCCGTCGAGCAGCCGAGTTACGACCGCACCCTGCTCCTGCTGCAGCAGCTCGGGGTCGAGATGGTGCCGATCTCGCTCGAGGCCGACGGGCTGAACGTCGGCGAGCTGGAGGCGGCGCTCGCGGAGGGGCCGCTGAAGTTCGCCCACGTCATCCCCAACGCCCACAACCCCGCCGGCTGCACGCTCTCGGTCGAGAAGCGCCGGCGCCTGGTCGAGCTCGCCGCCGAGCACGACTTCTGGATCTTCGAGGACGACCCCTACCGCGAGCTCCCCTTCGAGGGCGAGCCGCTGGAGACGATGCTGTCGATGGACCAGGCGGGCAAGGTCATCCACGCTTCCTCGTTCTCGAAGACGGTCAGCCCCGGCGTCCGCGTCGGCTACCTCGCCGGCCCCGTCGAGGAGATCAAGAAGCTGGCGAAGAAAGCCAACGAGACCTACATCTCGCCGAACATGCTGGCCGAGGCGATCGTGCTCGAGCTCTGCCGCAGCGGCGAGCTCGACCGCAACATCGATTTCGTCAAGGGCGAGCTGAAGGCGCGCTGTGACGCGTTGGTCTCGGCGCTCGAAGACAAGATCCCTGAGGCTGAGTTCGTCGTCCCCGGCGGCGGCTACTTCCTCTGGCTCGACCTCGCCGAGGGCACCGACAGCGCCGCCCTCCTCGCCGAGGCGAAGAACCACGGTGCCACCTTCGTCGCCGGCCCCGACTTCATGCTCGACGGCGGCGAGCGCAGCCTGCGCCTCTCCTTCGCCCCGGTTCCGGCGGACAAGGCCGCCGAGGGCGTGAATCGGATCGCCGCGGCGCTCGAGTCGTTGGGCGCTGGTTCTCCGGCTTAGGTTGGGTGGGCGAGGCTCGTCAGTCTCGGGGCGAGGGTGCAGCTGCCGTGTGGAGGGCGCCTGCTGAGGCGATGACTACCAGAGCGATAGCGACTAGCTCGCGGGGGGAGAGGTCTTGGGACAGAGCTATGAAGCCGATTGCTGCCGCGACGGCGGGCTCGAGGCTCATCAGGACTCCGAAGACGGCGCGGGGTAGGCGGCGGAGGGCCTCCATCTCCGCCGCGTAGGGGATCGCGGTGCTGAGGACGCCGACCGCTGCGCCGACGGCGAGGGTGGAGGCGACGAGGAGGTCGGTGCCGCCCTGCGCGATTCCCAGCGGGGCGACGAGCGCCGCCGAGATCACCGCCGCCATCGTCGCCCCGCCCGGTCCGGGCGCGAGAGCGCCGACCCGGTCGCTGAAGAAAATGTAGGTGCCCCAGAAGAAGCCGGCCATCAGCGCCAGCACCACCCCGAGGCCGTCGATGCCACCGCTGGACCCGTCCGAGAGCAGGACGATCCCCGCTGCCGCCAGCACGACCCAGAGGACGTCGCGGGGCCGCCGCGAGCCGAGCACCGCCACTCCGAGCGGGCCGACGAACTCGAGCGTGACCGTGATCCCCAGCGGCAACCGGTCGAGGGCGGCGTAGAAGAAGAGGTTCACCGCCGCCACCGAGACGCTGAGCAGCCAGACGTCCCGGTGCGGCCACTCGCGCGTGCGCAGTGGCGCCCCGCGCGTGAACAGGAGCAAGGCGATCGCCCCGAACGTTGCGCGCAGGAACACCGCCCCCGCCGTCCCGACCGAATCGAAGAGCCCGGTCGCCAGCGCCGACCCGCACTGCACCGAGACGATCGACCCCAGCGTTAGCAGCGCCGCCCCGCGCGTCCCAGCGCCTGCTTTCCCGAACTGCATCAGATTCCCCACCTGCTGGGTTGGAAATCTGATGCAGTTCGAAACATCCGGGGATTCTGATCCACGCGGGACGCCTCCCCCGTAGGGCAGGGCAGGTAAACGACCAGGAGGCGACTTCGCGATGGCAGACATCAAGCAGCTGGCAGGACCCCAATCGAGGCGCAAGTTCCTCGCCGTCGGCGGCGGTTCCACCGCGCTCGCGGCTTTCCTCGCCGCCTGCGGCAGCGACAGCAGCAGCACGACCACCACCGGCACGACCTCGATGAGCGGCGGCAAGAGCGAAACCGCCGAATTCGGCAAGGGCGACGTCGGCATCCTCAACTACGCGCTCACGCTCGAGTACCTGGAGACCGCCTTCTACGCCGAAGTGGTGAAGAGCGGTCTGTTCAAGGGCGCCGATCTGGCGACGATCCGCAAGTTCGGGCAAGAGGAGGCAGAACACGTCCAGGCGCTGACCCAGGCGGTTAAGAGCCTCGGCGGCAAACCGGCGCCGGAACCGAAAGCCGAATTCCCGCTCAAGGACGCGAAGTCGGTGCTGGAACTGGCGGGGACGGTCGAGAACCTCGGCGCCGCCGCCTACCTTGGCCAGGCCGCGAACATCGAAAGCCCGGAAGTCCTCGCTTCCGCGCTGGCGATCCACAGCGTCGAGGGCCGCCACGCGGCGGCGCTGAACACGCTGCTGGGCGAATCGATCACCCCCGACGGGGCCTTCGCGGTGCCCGCCGACGTGCCGACCGTCCTCAAGTCCGTCGAACCGTTCATCGTCGGCTGAGGCCGTCGCCGAGAGAAGGAGCAGTCGTGAGCAATAAAACCATGACCAACGAGCAGCTGGCCAAACCGGAGCTCGCCGCCGTCCACATCGACGACGACAGCGGTGACCTCTCCCGCAGCGAGGTGCTGCTGAAGGGCGCGCTGGCGGCGGGTGCCGTCTACGGCACCCTGGCGGTGGGCCCGTTCGTCCGCAAGGCGCTGGCGATGACCGGTGGCAGCGACGTCGACATCCTCAATTTCGCCCTCACCCTCGAGTACCTGGAGTCGACCTTCTACGAAGAAGCGAAGAGCCGGGCGAAGGCGAGCGGCGAACTGAAGAGCCTCGTCAACCTGCTGGCGAAGGACGAGCAGCAGCACGTCGAAGCGCTGGCGGGGACGATCAAGAAGCTCGGCGGCAAGCCGGTGGCGAAGCCGAAATTCGACTTCCCCTACAGCGGCACCGGCGGCTTCCTGAAGCTGGCGCAGACCTTCGAGGACACCGGCGTCAGCGCCTACAACGGCGCCGCGCCGATGATCAAGTCCAAAGAAGTGCTGACGGCGGCGGGCAGCATCGTCCAGGTCGAGGCCCGCCACGCGGCGGCGATCCGGCTGCAGAACAAAGAAGAACCGGCGCCCGCGGCCTTCGACACGCCGCTGGACGAAAAGCAGGTCTTGAAGGCCGTCGAACCGTTTCTCGCGTAGCGGGTAAAAGATGGCGGTGAGGCGAGAGAAGGCGGAGCGTCTGGCCGACGAGGAGCTGATGCCCCTCGTCGGCCGCAAGGACCCGGAGGCGTTCGAAGTCCTCTACGACCGCCACGGCGGCGCCGCCTACTCGCTCGCCTACCGGATCGTCGGCGACCGCGCCGCCGCCGAAGAAGTGACCCAGGAGGCGTTCATCTCGGTCTGGCGCAGCGGCGCCCGCTTCGACTCGACCCGCGGCAGCGTCCGCTCCTGGCTGCTCAGCGTGGTCCGCAACCGGGCGATCGACTTCCTCCGCAGCAAGGCCGGCAAAGCGCCGAAGCTCGACTTCGACGACGAGTCGGTCCTCGAGCAGCGGCCGGCGAGCGAGCGGACCGAGGAGGAGGCGCTGCGGCGCGAGACCGCGGGCGAGGTGCGAGGGGCGATCGGCAACCTGCCCGGCGAGCAGGCGAAGGTGATCGAGCTCGCCTACTTCGGCGGCTTCAGCCACTCGGAGATCGCCCAAATGCTGCAACTGCCGATGGGCACCGTGAAGGGGCGGATGCGGCTCGGGTTGGAGAAGATCAGGGGAGAGCTTGCGGAGGGCCTGGCATGAACGGCAACGATCACATCCGGTGGAGCGAGGATCTGGCGGCCTACGCGCTCGATGCGCTGGGGCCGAGCGAGGCGGCCGAGTTCGAGCGCCACCTCGAATGCTGCGAGCACTGTCAGCGGGAGATGCGCTGGTTCGAGCCGGCGGTGCAAGTGCTGCCGGAGTCGGTCGAGCGGCAGGAGCCGCCGCCGCAGTTGCGCGCGGCGCTGATGGCAGAGGTGCGGGACGATGCACAGGCCCAGGCACCCGCGCGGCCGGAGAAGCGGCGGTCGTGGAGCTGGTTCGCGCGGCCGGCGATGGCCTTCGCCGTCGTCATCCTCGCGGTCGCCGCCGTCGCCGGTTATGAGATCGGCAAGGGCGGCTCCGGCGACAGCGGCAGGCCCACCGTCCTCTCCACCAGTGAGCACGGGATCGAGGTGAAGATGGTCCAGGAAGGCGACGGCGGCACCCTCCACCTCGCCAACCTCCACCAGCTGCCGCCCGACAAGGTCCTCGAGGCGTGGGTGCGACGGGAAGGCACGGTCGAACCGGTGCCGGCGCTGCTGGTGCCCGACCGCAAGGGTCAAGCGGAGACGACGATCGCCGACATGAGCGGCGTCGACACGGTGATGGTCACCGAAGAGCCGCAGGGCGGCAGCGAAACGCCGACCGGTGAAGCGATCGTGACGATGGCTGTTCCTCAGTAGGGACAAATTCAGCGAGCGCTGACTTTTAGTCCCTCTGGGGGCGCTTTTTCAGCGTCCGCTGAATTCGTTCAGTGCGTTTACCGGCCGTAACGGTCCGAGGAGAGCACGAGCTGCTCCGGGATCGCCGCCCGGGGCGGCGGCGCCGGGTCGGCGCGGACCGAGACGGTCTCGGCGACGCTGCGGCTGACCTCGTGGCTGCCGTCGGCGGAGGCGATGACGACGCGGTCCTCGTCTGAGGTCTCGACCTTTCCCTCGAGACCGGGATCGAGGCCCGCCCGCTTGAGGTAGTGCAGCAGCTCCTCGGCCTCGTTCTCGAAGCGCAGGACGGTGACGTCGGCGCCGATCTCGACGTCAGCCAGCAAGGCCCCCTGCTCGCGGATGCCCTCGACGATCGGGTGACCGTGCGGACAGGTGGTCGCGTCGCCGATCGCCGCCCGCATCCGCTCCTCCAGCACCGGGCTCATCGCGTGCTCGATCCGCTCCGCCTCCTCGTGCACCTCGTCCCAGGGGATCCCGAGGACGTCGGTGAGGAAGCGCTCGATCATCCGGTGGCGGCGGACGATGTAGCTGGCGTGCTCGCGCCCGGACTCGGTGAAGTGGAGCGATTTGTTCGGGTTGCGCTCGACGTACCCGTCGTCGACCAGGCGGCCGATCATCTCGTGCACGGTCGGCGGCGAGAGCTGCATCGCCCGGGCGATGTTGGCCCCGGTCATCGGCAGCCCGGCCTCCTCCAGCCAGAACATGATCTCCAGGTACTCCTGCTCGGCAACGGTCGCGTGCGCGTCCATGCGTCCGAGTCTACCCACCACCCCACCGCGGAACTGCATCAAATTCTGGTTCTCAGACCACCAGAATTTGATGCAGTTCGGGAGGCGTTCGAGTTCTAGCGGCGTTCCATCAGGCTGGAGACGACGGCCTCGTAGAAGCCCTCGCCCATCGCGCCCTCGGTGACGGTGACGTTGTCCCAGGCGGGGAGGGAGGCGCGAAGGCCTGCGTCGTTCCGCGGCCCGTTGGCGACGACGAAGAAGCGCCCGACCGACGCCGCGACCTCCAGGTCCTCGACCGAATCGCCGACGGCGATGCAGTCGGCGGGGTCGTAGCCGCGGGCGCGGGCGTGCCCGGCGACGGCCGCCGCCTTGCTGACCTGCTTCGGGACCAGGTGGTAGGCATGGGTGCGTCCCTCTATCGTCGGCATCGGTCGCCCGATCGCGCCGTTGTCGAGCAGGCGCAGATCGTCGTCGCCGCGCTCGTGCAGCAGCGCGTTCGCCTCCTCGACGTCGACCTTGCCGCGGAAGAGGTGGGAGAGGACGCGGCCGTGGTGCCAGGGAGAGTGGTACTCCAGCCGCCCTTCGAAGTGCTCGAAAAGCAGCTTCGGGATCCCGCGCGCCTCGATCTGCTCGTAGATCGTGCCGTCCTCGTTCGGCGCCATCGCGCCGGTCATCAGCGTCGTCTCGCCGTCGATCGCGAAGGCGCAGCCGGCCTCGTAGATGTAGGAGGTCTGGCCCATCAGCCGCGCCGCCTCGTGCACCTGCGGCTCGCGCCGGCCGGACATGATCACCACCTCGGCCCCGACCCGGTGGCAAGCCTCCAGCGCCCGCGCCTGCGCCAGGCTGAAGCCGCCCTCGGCGTCGCGGAAGAGCGAGCTGCCCCGCCCGAGCAGGGTCCCGTCCAGGTCGGTGTAGACGCAACTAAGCCCCAAGTGGGGGGTTACGGTAGCGACCATGCGGGGGCGATTGATGCGACTTGTGGCAGGGGCGGCCGCGGCGCTGGCGCTGGGAGCGCCCGCCGTGGCCGAAGCCTCGGTCGGCAACTTCGGGATGGCGGTGCAGCCGGACGGGAAGATCGTCGTCGCCGGCGGCTCCGGGCTCGCCCCGGAAGGGGGAAGCGAATTCGGGGCGGTGGTGCGCTACCTGCCGAACGGCAGGCTCGACCCGAGCTTCGGCGGCGGCGACGGGGTCGTTCTCGCCCGCTCGCTGAAACCGTTCACAGCGGTCGCCCTGCAGCGCGACGGCCGCATCGTCCTCACCGCCCCGATCGGCGAAGTCGTGCGCCTGCTCCCCGACGGCCGCTTCGACGGCAACTTCGGCAGCCGCGGCAAGAAGTCCGCCGGCGCCCCGTCCGCCTACTACCCGATGAGCGTCGCGCTCGCGCCCGACGGCGGGATCTTCGTCGGCGGGATGACCGGCTACCCGCCGGACACGGGTGAACACTGGTACGGCTGGCTGTACCGGATCGCGCCGGGCGGTCGCAGCGGCGAAAAAGTCGGCGGCTTCACCGGCGGCATGAGCGAAGACCCGAAGAGCTTTCTCAACGACATCGTCCTCGGCCCCGACGGCCAGGTCTACGGCGCCGGGACGATCGCCGAACGCCGCGCCGACGCGAAGAGCCACGCCGTCCTCGCCCGCGTGCTGCCCGCTCACATCGGCCCCTTCGGCACGCCTGACGGGCCCGATCCGAGCTTCGGTGGCGGCCTCGTCAGCTCGAACTTCTTCCCCGCGAGCACGATGCCCGAAGCGGCGAACGCGCTCGCCTGGCAGAAGGGCGGGCTGCTGATCGCCGGGGAGGCGGGGGGCAGCATGCTGGTCTCGCGCTACACGGCGGACGGACAGCAGGACAACGGCTTCGGCCGCCGCGGCTTCTGGACGATCAGCGGCGGGCGCGGCACCACCGCGGTCGCCGATGCGCTCGCGGTCGACGCCAAGGGCGGCATCTTCGTCGCCGGCAGCAAGATCTCTCACTGCGGGGGCTCCGAATGCTCCAGCCTCTTACTCGCCCGCCTGGGCAGGTTCGGGCACCCGATCAAGAGCTTCGGCCACGACGGCATCCTCACGCCGCAGCCGGCCGCCTCCGCCATCCCTTACTTCGAGGACGCCTATGACCTGGCGCTGCGGCCGAAGGGTCGGATCCTTGTCGGCGGTCTCTTCGGCGACTCGACCTCGACCCGCTTCTTCCTCCGCCGCTACCTCGCCGACGGCAGGCCGGACCGAAGCTTCGGCCGGCGCGGCCGGGTAGCGACGCTGCCGGTGGCGGTGCAGGGCGCTCGTTAGGCAAGGCGCCTTCCCAAGCCGACCGTTCGGAAACGCGCCTTGCGTAAGCTCGGCCGGTGAGCAGCTGGAGACTTTGCGGGCGCGAGCTCGACCTCTCGCGCCCGATCGCGGCGGGGATCGTCAACGTCACCGTCGACTCGATGTTCGAGGGCGCCCGCAGCGGCACCCCGGAACAGGCGGTCCGCGACGGCCTGGCGCTGGCGGAGGCCGGCTTCGAGATGCTCGACGTCGGCGCGGTGGCGGCGAAAGCGGGCCCGCCGGTCCCCCCCGAGGACGAGGCCGCAGCCCTGGTCCCGGCGGTGGAAGGCCTCGTCAGCCAATCGCGTGGTTCCTTTCAGACGGATACCGACCGAAAGGAACCACGCGATGGGCCGGTGTCGGCTGACACGTTCTCGCCGGAGGTCGCGCGGCGGGCGCTCGCGGCGGGGGCGACCGTCGTCAACGACATCTCCGGCGGCTGCGAGGAGATGTTCGAGCTGGTCGCCGGTACCGGTGCCGGATACGTCCTCATGCACATCGAGGGGCCGCCGCGGGTCGATCGCCCGTGGCGCGAGTACGGCGACGTCGTCGACCACCTGCGCGCCTGGTTCGAGGGGAGAGTCGAAGCGGCCCGTGAGCTCGGGGTATCGGAGGAGCAGATCGCGATCGACCCCGGACTCGACTTCGACCTCAGCCCCGAACAGGACCTGGAGATCCTGCGCCGCCTCGGGGAGTTGCGCGCGCTCGGCCTGCCGCTCTACGTCTCGCTCTCACGCAAGGACTTCATCGGTGCCGTCCTGGCGGGATCGTGGGAGGGGCGCCTGCCGGCGGCCGAGCGCGAGTGGGGGACCGTCGCAGCGGTGACCTTGGCGGTACGTGAGGGCGCCGACATCCTCCGCATCCACGACCGCACGTCCCTGCAGGCCATGCACGTAGCCGGCGAGATCTGTCGCCCCCCCGATGCCGACGGGACGAAAAGGGGCCTATATAGATCGTTTTCGTCCCGTCGGGGAGTGGTTTGATGGCTCGCGGGGGATCGTTGCTCGCCAACGAGTGGTCGATCGCGATCGATCCCGCTCGTCGTGACGGGCGGATCGTCGCGGAGAGCTCCGAAGAGGAGCGCCGGTCGCGGCCGGCGCCTTTACCGATGGAGCTGCATCCGGGGCTGCGCGACGCTCTCGGTCGCGTCGGCATCGATTCCCTCTACACGCACCAGTTGCGCGCCTTCGAGCTGGCCGAGGAGTCGAACCTGGTGATCACCAGCGGCACCGCCTCGGGCAAGAGCCTCGCCTTCAACCTGCCGGTGCTGAACTCGATTGCCGCCCTCCCCAAAGACCGGGCGCTCTACCTCTACCCGACCAAGGCGCTCGCCCAGGACCAAGCGCGCAAGCTGGCGCAGCTGCGCCCGCCCGGCCTGCGCGAGGCGATCTACGACGGCGACACCCCGCGCGAGGAGCGCCCGGCGATCCGCCGCCGCTCCAACCTCGTCCTCACCAACCCCGACATGCTCCACGTCGCCCTGCTGCCGAACCACAAGAGCTGGGGCGACTTCCTCGCCAACCTCGAGTGGGTCGTCGTCGACGAGGCCCACACCTACCGCGGCGTCTTCGGTTCCCACGTCGCCAACGTGCTGCGGCGGCTGCGGCGGCTGGCCCGCGCCTACGGCCGCGAGCCTCGGTTCCTGCTCGCCTCGGCGACGATCGCCAACCCGGTCGAGCTGGCCGAGGAGCTGGTCGGGACCGAGTTCGAGCTGGTCGACGACGACGGCGCCCCGCGCGCCGGACGCGAGATCGCGATGTGGAACCCGCCGCTGATCGACGAGCGCAGCGGCACCCGCCGCTCGGCCCTCTCGGAGGCGGCCGACCTGCTCGCCGAGCTCGTCTCCCAGAACGTGCGGACGATCTGCTTCCTCAAAAGCCGGCGCGGGATCGAGCTGATCCAGCGCTTCGCCCGCGAAAACCTCGAGCGCCGTGGCAAGCCCGAGCTGGCGAAGGGGATCGCCCCCTACCGCGGCGGCTACACCCCGCAGCAGCGGCGCGAGATCGAGACCCGCCTCGCCGCCGGCGAGCTGCTGGCGGTCGTCGCCACCGACGCGCTCGAGCTGGGGATCGACGTCGGCGAGCTCGACGCGGCGATCTGCACCACCTTCCCCGGCACCGTCGCCAGCCTGCGGCAGATGTGGGGGCGGGCGGGCCGCCGCCGCCGCGGCCTCGCCGTCTACGTCGCCGGCCAGGACGCACTCGACCAGTTCTTCTGCCGCCACCCGGAGGAGTTCCTCGGCCGCCCGGTCGAGGCGGCGATCCTCGACCACGGCAACGACCAGATCGCCTCCCGGCACCTAATCGCTGCTGCCTACGAGCTGCCGCTGACCAACGAGGACGACGAGGTCTTCGGGGACGGTTGGCGCGAGCGCGCCGAACGGCTGGTCGGGGCGGGGGAGCTACGCGCGGTCGGCGGCAGGCTGATGCCGCGCCGGCCGGAGTTCGTCGCCAACAAGATCGCCCTGCGCTCGGCCTCGGCCGACTCGGTCGCGGTGATCGAGCGCGACGCGGGGGAGATGTTGGGCCTGGTCGAGGCCGAGCGCGCCTTCACCACGATCCATCCCGGCGCCGTCTACCTCCACCTCGGCCGCTCCTACGAGGTCGACCGCCTCGACGTCGAGGAGCGGCGGGCGCTCGTCTCCGCCTTCGACGGCGACTGGTACACCCGGCCGAAAAAGGAGACCGAGATCTACATCGAGCGCCTCCACGAGCAGCGCGAGGTCGCCGGCGTCCAGCTCAACTTCGGCGAGGTCTCTGTGACCGAGCAGGTGATCGCCTTCCAGCGGGTCTCGGTCTCAGACCAGGAACCGATCGACATCGTCGCCCTTGAGCTGCCCGAGCAGAACTTCGTCACCCAGGCGCTCTGGTACGTGCTGCCCGACCGCCTCAGCGGCAAGCTGCCGACCGAGGCGCTGCTCGGTTCCCTGCACGCAACCGAGCACAGTCAGATCGCGGTTCTGCCGCTGATCGCCATGTGCGACCGCTGGGACATCGGCGGCCTCTCGACCAACGTCCACTTTCAGACCGGCCGCTCGACGATCTTCATCTACGACGGCCACCCCGGCGGGGTCGGGATCACCCGCCGCGGCTACGAGGAGTTCGAGCGCCTGCTCGCCGACGCCGAGCGGCTGATCGCCGAGTGCCCCTGCGAGTCCGGCTGCCCCTCCTGCGTCCAGAGCCCGAAGTGCGGCAACCTGAACGAACCGCTGCACAAGGCCGGGGCGTTGGAGCTGATGGGCCTGATGCGAGGACAGCTGTGAGCCCGGACCCATCGCGCGGTTCCTTTCGGACGAATGGCTTCCGTAAGGAACCACGGAGACGCCAGGTCGCGGTGATCGGCGGCAGCGGGATCGAGGAGGGCTCGGAGGCCTGGACGCTCGCCGAAGAAGTCGGGCGTGGGCTGGCGGAGGCCGGCGTCACCGTCGTCTGCGGTGGCGGGGGCGGCGTCATGGAAGCGGCCTCCCGCGCGGCAGCCGAGGCCGGTGGCGAGGTGATCGGCATCGTCCCCGGCGACTCGCCCGACGACGCCAACGAGCACTGCACCCACGTCGTCGCCACCGGCATCGGCCACGCCCGCAACCTTGCCGTCGTCTCCTCCGGCGAGGCGGTGATCGCGATCGGCGGCGAGTGGGGGACGCTCTCTGAGATCGGCTTCGCCCGCGTCATCGGCCACGAGGTAGTCGCCCTGCGCAGCTGGCGGCTTGATGGCCGCGACCGCGTAGCCGGCGCTCCCGGCGTGACCACTGCCGAGACCGCCGCAGAAGCGGTCGCCGCGGCCCTGGCAACCCTCTAGCCGAACTGCATCAACTTTTCTATCTGCCGGGTGGAAAAGTTGATGCAGTTCGGGACGGCCAGAGTTCGCGCAGGGCGAGGATCGCGAAGGCGTGGGACCAGGCCAGCGGCGTGGTCGAGGTCGGCAGGCCGGAGCGGAAGTCGACCCGCTCGGGAAGCGTTCCCGCCGGGGTGGCGGAGCGGCGGAGGTCGGTAAGGAGGTCGAGTGCCACGCGGCGATCTTCGACCGCTTCGGGCGAGCCGACATGCTCGCGAGCAAGTGCCGCAAGCGACCAGGCGGTCCAGGCCGTAGGGGCAGACCAAGGGTCACGCCCCGGCCAGTCCTCGCCCGGCGTGATGCCGAAGCGCCCGCCGCTGCGGGCGAGCCGCAACATCGTCTCCCGTGCCATCGGGTAGAGCGGGCGCCTCCGGAACGGCTCGACCGCCCAGGCGGCCGCCGAGTCGAGCCCTGAGTCGGGGTCGCCCAGCCGCCGCACCAGCCGACGGGACGATTTCGGTCTATATAGGCCCCTTTTCGCCCCGTCGGCGATCGCATTGCCGAGGTAGTCGCCGGGCGCACCCTCCTGGTAGTCCGGGCGGTCCCGCCACGGCAGTTGCGGCGGCGGCGAGAGTCCCGTCGCACGGGCGGCCGCCCCTACCCATCCGGCGGCGTCGCCCTGCGCCCCGCGGTGCGGCACCGGTCGGCCGTCGCCGTAGAAGCGGGCGCCCGAACGGAGGTCGAGGCCGAGCAGGAAGCGGGCACTCCGCCGCGCCTCGCCGCGATACCCGGCGGCGGCGAAGGCGAGGACCCCGGCTGCGGCGTCGCGCGGCCAGACGTAGGCCCAGCCGTCGCGGGCCCCGGCGGCGATCGCGCCGCTGCGACGGTCGGTCAGCGCCCGCAGGACGAGCAGCGACCGCACGTACATCCTCCCTGCCCAAGCCGGGGCTGATGCCGCGAGCGGTTCCGCCCGCCCCAGCCATCGGCGGTCCGCCCGCGCCGCCGACGCGATGAGCCCTCCGGCATCGCCCGGTAGGCGCGTGGCGTCGACGCCGCACGTGACCCTGACCGGGTTCGTCCCCGCTTGGAGACATTGAGCACCCGGATCCAGGCCGAGCCCCACCACGGGCGCCACCGCCCGCCCGTCCCGCGACCACGCCCGCACCTCTAAGGCCAGTACCTCACCCCTCGCCGCCTCCTTCACCACGACCCGGACAGGCCCGAACTCCGCGACCGTCGTCACCACGTTCGTCCCCGGCACGTAGAACTGCTCTACGGAGTCAGCCCGCCAGAGCGGCAGCGGCGGCCCGCCCCCGATCCGCACCCGTGGCACGGTACCCGTGTCCGCCGGCACCGTCCCCGCCGCCTGTCGGGCCGCCGGGTTGTAGATCAGCGCCCGTCCCGCCGGCCCCGGAACCCGCAGGTCGACCACGTCCCCGTAGGCATCCACCGCCGCCGTCAGGCCGCCGTCCCCGACGACCGCGGTCCCCAGGAAAGGCGGCGGCTCCCCCGGCAGGGCCGGCGGCGTCCGCGGATCCGCGCCGGACCCACCAGACACCAGCATCGCCCCCGCCGTCACCATGGCAACCAGACCCAGCGCTCCACGCCCCCGGCTCATCCCCTCATGCAATCAGCCCCGGCCCTCCTGCTCCCGGTAGCCTTCGACCCGACCGGGGGGCACCTGCTCCCAGCCAAGGCGAGGTAGCTCAGTTGGTAGAGCACACGACTGAAAATCGTGGTGTCGCGGGTTCGAATCCCGCCCTCGCCATATGCGGAAAGCCAGGAGGGAAGCGGGTTGCGCCGCTTCCCTCCAATTCGTTGGGCGGGCTGCCAACGCCCGAAATCCCGACTCGTAGCCCAAACGTCGCCCAATCGAAGGCCCTTAGGCTGGGACGGCCACTCCCGCGAGCTGTTTCTTAGCCCGCCGTAGCAGGCGGTCGAAGCTCTTGCCGTGCTGCCGTTTCACGCGCTGCTGCAACTGCGCGTACACATCCATCGTCATGGTCGAGTCGGAGTGGCCGACCTGATCCATCACCCACTTCACGTCGAAGTTGTTGGCGACGAGGGCGATTGAGATGTAGGTCCGCCGGAGCGTGTGTGGCGTCGTATGCGGAAGCGGTGACAGCCCCTTCGTGCGCAGTCGTTCGCTCGCAAGCTTTGCGGCCGCGGCCACGATCTTTGCGACCCGCTGCCGGCTGATCCGCCCGCCGCGGGTGTTCGGAATGAGGTAGTCGTCAGGTCCGGTCGGGAGCCCTGCACGCCGCATCCGGTCGATGTGCTCGACGATCACCTCGGCGAGGTCAGGGCTGACGAGGACGATCCGCTCACCTGCCTCGGTCTTCGCGTCGATGATCCGAAGCTGCGCACCTTCCGGATCGTGCAGACGGACCTCGCCTATCTTCAGGTCGCAAAGCTCGCTGACCCGGAGCCCTGCGCGGCCGAGCAGCTCGCAGATGACGCGCCGGCCGATATAGCCGCGCCCGACTTGGACATCGAGCTTTCGCAGGTGGTAGGTGACGGTCGACTTCGCGAGGCCGAGGTCGGCGGCGATCTGCTTCGGACGACTGCCGACTGCCGCTGCCCGGAGCACCCTCTCCTCGGTGCTTCCGGCGGTTACCGCTACACCCGCCAGATCGGGCAGGGCTACGTCCTGATCGGCTGCGGCATCAAGGAGCGCCGCCATCTCGTCCATCTCCAAGTAGGTGCGCTTGGGCTTCGGCACCTTGATGTGCATCCGCTTTGAGCGAGCGGGGTTGTCGTCCCGATAGTCGTCCTCTATCGCCTCATCAAGTACAGCGGCAAAGGAGTCAAGGATCTTCTTGATCGAGGAGAGGCTGAGTGGCTCGACCACCCTTCCGCGGGAATCACGGAGGCTTACCCCTGCTTCAAGCAGCTCACGCTGTTCGCGCGCTTCGGCAAGAAGATGTGCCTTGAATCGGAGTGACCAGTCGCGGTCGATCTCGTCTACCCGGATGGCCGCGAAGAAGCGACGCGAGTAGCTGAGTCGCCAGGTGTAATCGGCGGCCGTGTTCTCGGAGATCGGCGCATCGCCGATCAAGCCGTCGATCTTCGCCTGCAACCACCAGTCGGTGTAATCGACAAAGAGAGGCGCTTCATCCGCTGCCTCAAGTCGGGCAAGCGTCGGCGGTGGTGCCGGTCGCTCCCAAACGCCCGCTCGGACCCGAGCCAGCATGTTGCCCATCTCGGTTCGGGCGGCTGGCTCGTTCCAACCTCCGCCGCAGCCGCAGGTGCATCCGGGCCGCTCATGCAAGGTGATTGGTTCGCGCTTGCCGTTGACACGAATTCGAATGTGGAACGCGAAGGTGCCGTCGGCAAGACGCCGCGGATCAATCGTTCCCGTCGCTTTTCTCGGCATCACGCCCTCCTTGCAGAGGAGGGGTTATCGTGCCGCTCAGGCTTCATCATCGGGGTTACCTCCCGGTTGGTGTTGCTTAGGCGATCGGGTCGGCGCGCAACCGCTGGCCCGTCGCTGTAGTTGGGGGATTTTACTCGCCGCGGTTGCGGCTGGCGACCTGCTTGTAGCTGCTGAACAACGGCCGGAAGGTCGAAGCGCAAGCGACCGTTAGGGCCGAGCCGAAGGGCGCCGAGTTCGTCGGCATGGGAATAGACCCAATCGCGCTCGACGCACAGCGCATCGGCAAGAGTTGCCGCATCGACGTAGCGGCGGGGCCTGGCTGCGTCATTTCCTTGCAGGAGCGCCACGACTCGCCGAGCGATTTGCTCGATCACGTCCGGGTTCAGATTCAGCTGTTCATCCATCGTGGGCCGCTGACGCTAGGGAGGCTCCGCCGTCTTTTGAAGGGGGTCGGGGGGTGGACCCCCCTGGACCCCCCGGGTGAGCCCGGGGAGGGGTGGACGGTTGCAGGGGAGGTCCGTCGCCTCCCAGCACAGCTATGCCCGCTCCTGGCAAAAGGGGGCATAGGGCATCGGGCGCCTGGGCTATGAGCGGGCAGACGTACCCCATTGCCCAGTTCCAGCCCTGGCATAGCTTTGCCCACCTACCGCAATGCCCGGGCAAAGTGGGCAAAGGTGGGCGAAGGATGCCCTGGTTAAGCCCGGGCAAAGCGGGCAGAGCTGGGCAAAGATTGCCGGGGCTTAGCCCGGGCATAGAGGCGCCAAGCCCTTGCTTAAGCACGGGCAGAGACGAAGCCCGGGCAGAGGCTGCCGGATGCCCGGGCAAAGAAGCCGACAGCCCGTGCATTCTCATAGCCCGATCCCCCGCCCCATGCTGCGCTCAAGGTGAAGCTCGCGCGCCCGCTTCAGGTGTAGCTGCCGTTGGCTCTGCTGAAGCCGGCGCTGCGCCTGCTCGTGCTCATGCGCCTTCGAGTGCTCCCGCGGCTTCACGCCGAGGGCGCTGTCTCTGTCCCGCACGCCGTTTCTGAGGCGATAGCCCTCGATCCCCCGGACTGCCCTGTCCCACTCGCGGGCCTTGGCGGGATCGCCCGGTCGCTCGCCCAGCTCCTGCTTGATGTAGCTGCGCGGCGAGATGCGGGCGGCTGCGGCGGCCAGCCGTTCGCGGTCGGCGAGAACCGATTCGATCACCGCCCCTTTCGCCCGCGCCTCATGGCCGACCACGGGCAGGTCGCGGCGCTCGGCCTCCAAGCGGTCCCTCGCTTCCCGCATCCGGCCCTCCCGCTCGGCCCGATCTCGTTCGATCCCCTCTCGCTCGGCCCGCTCAGCGCGCCGCTCCCAGCGCCGCGGCTCGGGCAGCCGCTCGCGCTGCCGCGCCAGCAGCTCGGCGATCTGTTCGTGCTCAGCGACCCGTTCGGCATGGCGCAGATGGGCCTGCTGGTTTGCCTGCTCGGCGCCGATCTCCGCCCTCAGCTCGTGCAGTTGCCTGACGAGCTGGTCAGTGGGCATCTGCGCATAGCGCGAGCGCAGCGCCTCGTCCATCGCCGCGGTCTGGGCGCCGATCCGCTCAGAGGCTTCGGCGATGTGCGCAAGGCCGTCCCGCAGGTAGGGAGAGGGCGGCGCGATCTCCTCGCGGGCAAGCTGCACCTCCGGGGTGGCGTAGAAGAAGGTCTCGCCGCTGGTCCGCGAGGCGGCGACGTAGAACTCCTCCCGCGTCATCGACGGGTCGGCCATCACGAAGGCCGAGTCGAGGGTCGCCCCCTGGGCTTGGTAGATCGTCGCCGCATAGGCGTGCTCGATCGCCGCCGCCCCGTCTCTCGGGTTTACCCGCCCCAGGAAGACGGAATCGACACACACCTGCCTGCAGGTGTCGATTCCGTCCAACCACAGACGCTGCGAATCAACATCGACCTCGGCGATCCGCCAACGCTCCCTGTTGAAGACTTGGAGCTTCTGGTCGTTGATCCTGGTGATGACCTGATCGCCGGCCGCGAAGGCTGCCTCGCCGACCTTGATCTCCTCGGCGCCGAGCCTGCTTTCCGCCCGCATCTTCTCCCGCGCCATCTGGTTCAGGTCGCGGACTCGGCATTGCGCTTGGCGATCATCAGCGCGTCGGAGCCCTCGCGGTAGCGCTCCCACCAGTCGGCGACCATCGCCTCGCGGCGCGCCAGCGGATCGTCGGAGACGGTGACCCGCTCGGCTCCCTGGTAGACCGAGATCGCCTCCCGCCCGGAGCCTTCGCGGATCAGCTTCGCCGCTTCGCGGTCGAGGTCGTGCTCATGGCGGATCACTTCATCGAGGGAGACCGGATCGGTGCGGGCGGCCAAGGCGCCGAACATCCCGCCCGCCTCGATCTCCCCGAGCTGGGCCGGATCGCCGATCAGGACGAGCTTCGCCTCGGCGCGCTCGGCGTGGTCGATCAGCCGTGCCATCGCCCGCGAGTCGACCATCCCGGCCTCGTCGACCACCACCACCGAGCCTCTGGCAAGGACGGGCCGACCGGCGGCAACGGCGCGATCGAACTCGGCCAGCAGGCGGGCGACGCTGGTCGCGTCCAAACTCTCGGAGCGCAGGACGTTGGCGGCCCTCCAGGTCGGCGCCGCGACCCGCAGCTCATTGCCGCCATCAGCCCAGCCGTGGGCCGCAGCTACCACGGCGTAGGTCTTGCCGGTCCCGGCCTCGCCGACGACGATCACCAGGCCTCCGCCGTCGGTAAGGAGCCGCCGCACCATCGCCTCCTGGTCGGGCTTGATCGATGGGCGCTTGGAAAGGACGTGGGCGACGATCAGCTCGTCCACCACGGCGCGGTCGTCGGTGGACGCCATCACCTCGGAACTGGCCAGAGCCTTCTGCTCCAGCTCCCAGATCGCCCGGGTGGTGAAGCGCTCCCCCCGCGGGGTCTCCGCGATCCGGATCACGCCGGGGGTGGCGAGGTAGGCATCTGCCAGCTCGACCACCTCCGCTCCGGGGGCGCCCGCGGAAGGCTGTCGGCGACGGCCTGGATCGCGTCGCGGCGGTCGAAGTGGGAGGTATGGGCGGTCAGCTCGGCCTCAAGGGCGGCGACCGAGACCTGGCCCTCGGGCGCCTGGCGCTCCTGGCCGAAGCCGGCGCGGATCGCCTCGCGGTCCAACCCGACCTCCTGCGCCTTTGCCCGCCATACCTCGCGCAGGCTCTCGGTGGTGAGGTCGCGGTTCTTGGCCTCCCGGGTCTCCAGGGTGGCGATCTGCATCGCCCGCGCCGAGGCACCCTCGCCCGCGGCCTCGAGGATTTCCGCACGGCGGGTGGAGAAGGCGCGCAGCTGCTCGGGGGTGAAGCCCTCGATCTCCGAGAGCCCGTTGACGACCTCACGCCAGCGGACGCCGAGGCGCTGGGTCAGCTCGTCACGCAGGTGGGCCTCGTAGACGTAGCTCGCGGTTTTCGCGTGTTCATAGATCGCCGGGTGGTAGAGCCGGGTCCAGCGGCCCTCGGCGAAGGTGGCGTTGGCGACCAGGACATGGGTGTGGAGCTGGGGATCGCCGGCGCGGGAGGAGCGGTGGACGTAGCCCGCCGCGAGGAAGCCGTTGCCTTTGACGAAGGTGTGGCCCCCGGCGCCGCGGCGGGTCCAGCAGGCGGCGCCCTGGAGGTAGTCGAGCCCCGCTCGCACCGCCTCGGCGTGGGCGGCTTTGACCTCGGCGGCGACGGGATGGCCGCCGAGCGCCCAGGTCAGGGAAACGGACTTCGGCGCCGAGAAGGTCAGGTCGAAGCCAGGGACGGCGCCGCCCTCGACGTGGCGAAGCCCGAGGGGTTCGCCCGTCGAGGGGTCTCCGCCGGTCAGCATCGCCACGAGCTGGGCGGGCTCCACCTTGCCCTGGAGGCCCAGGTCGCGGGCGGCGTCGCCGAGCCAGTAGCCCTCGGCCTCCGCCTCGCCTGAGTAGTAGTCCTCGGCGCCTTCGGCGACCTTGTCGAGGTAGTAGCGCTCCTGGCCACGGCCGAGCTTGCCTATAGAGAGCATCAGCGGCGCTCCTGACGGGCAAGTTGCTCTATGCCCTTGCTGTCCAGCTCCGCCGGCAGATGCATCGGCGGCGGGCCGGGAAAGTGCTGGCAGCGCCCGGTCGGCTGCGGCGAGCTGGGGGAGGGCGGGATGGAAGCTGCGGCAACCATGCCGCAGAAATGCCAGTGGGGGCGCATGTGACCCCTCGTCCGACCAGGGACGGGGATCGCCCCCGGAAAGCTAGGGGGCCTTCGGGCGAATGGCGATCACTAGACAGTGATAGGGCGTGAGGGGGGTTGCTGTTGCTGTTCGGAGGACCCCCTAGGTCTTCGGGGAGGTCGGTTAGACCCTGGTGTCTTCCGACTCCGCAAGATCCACTGGAACGGGACTTTCGAAACTTGCCATCAGGTAGCTCAAGAGGAATTTCGGCTTGGTTGGGTTGTCTTGCAGTCGCTGGTGTATCCGCTCGCCCGTCAGCAGCAGCTCCTTTAACTGATCCATAAACATCGCTTGGATCTCCGCCAAGCCCTCCTCGTCAACCCAAAGGGTGTCGTGAGCGAGCACTGAATCCTCCCGGCCCGCGAAGGTGCCTGAATCAACCGCGCGGCCTACGGTTTCGACCGCCTCCCTGAGAGCGGCGGCCGCGAGGTTGTCTCGAAAGAACGGCCCGAGGTCTTCCCATTCCCGCTTCCAGGCCATCGCTCGCTTCACAGGCTCATAGACATGTTCAAGCCCGCCTCGGCGCATGTTTTCCTCGACCACCCGGATGCATCCTGCCTGTCGCAGAATCCGGAAGTGATAGGCGACCGTGCCGAGGCGCTCGCCGTGACGGTCGGCGAATTGGACGGGCGACATCCGGCGGGTCGGGGTGTTCATCTCGGTCAGGATTCGCACCCGCGAGGGGTGGCAGAGGGCCTTGGCGAGCGTCAAAGCAGCCTTTGATCGCGAGTCCGCTCTTCCCCCTTCGGGCAACCCGCCCGCAACTTCCCTCTCGACCTTCGGTTTCGTTGCGGATTCTCGGGCCATCGAAGCGTCCTCCTCATTGATCGGAACTACTCGAATGCCTTAGAGGATTCCATCTTTTATTGAACGCGTGCGTTGAATCGCTTCCATTGATGAAATCCTCTCCACCAATCGCGCGATAAGCGCACTGATGGGATAGAGGGGAGGTGATTTCGTGCTCCAGGTCGCCAAGGTGTTTCCTTGCCCGCAGGTTGTGAAGTCGGGCTGATGAAGATCTGCGCCTCGGTCGGGTAGCTGGATCGGGGCGCATCTCCCTTTTCTTCAGGCACCAAGAACTCCGGCTCACCAGTGGGGTTCTGTTCGCGTAATCGGCAAATGGCAGTGGCTACGGTGCCGGACGTGGGTGACGACAGGGACGGGTTAAAGGCGCTCGGGGAGACCGTCAAGCGCCTGCGGATCGACCGCGGTACCGGGCCGCGCGGTCTCGCGTTCGACGCTGAAATTGGCGAGGACACCTTGATCAGCCTCGAAGAGGGCAAGACCGAACCGCGCTGGGGGACGCTCCGGCGAGTCGCCCGTGCCCTTGACGTCGAGCTTCCGGAGATCCTGAGCAAGGCCGAAGAACTTGAAGAGGAGACGGGGAGGGGAGCGTGAAGGGCGTCGTGGTCGCTGACTGGTCGTCTGCGGCGTCCTTCAGGCACCCGCCCCTACCGATCGCATCACCCGGGCGGACGAGCAGGGCGTTGGGGACGTGAGCGGGACACTGGCTGACGATCGCAATAAGGAGTCCGCTGGCAGCGGTCCTTTTCTCGGATGGGAGCCGTTTCTTCCGCATCTCGTCCACCCGCTGAAGGTGGCCATCGTGGAAGCCCTGTTGTGGATCGGCGAGCCGCTGTCAGCGGTGCAATTCGGCAAAGTCTTCCGTGGAGCCGGTGAGGGTTTCCGCGAGTCGAATGTCCGCTACCACCTAAGTCACTTAGCCGAGATCGGCATTCTCGAAAGGGTTCCTGCCGACTCTTGCCCCCAAGCGAGAAGTTCCAGAGAGAGATTCTTTTATTTCGCCGGCAGCAGGACGACCAAGCGAGTCTTTAAACCCTAATGAGGGCGGGAACCGTCACGCCTAGTCAATGAGAAGTTGGTGTGTTCCGGTTCATCCCCTCACACCGAGCGCAAATTAATTTTTCGTACTTTTAAGTACCTGAGTCGATTTTCTTTCGTGTAGGGTCACCGCGTCATCCACTCGGTACGCGCGGGTCTCGCGGGTCTCGATCTCGGCATAACTCAAAGTGGGAGGAACCTTGCGCTTCAAATTCGGACGGATGTTGGGACTCGCCTCGTCACATGGCGCAAGGATGGCGGCGGCAGCGATAACGGCGCTCCTCTTGACTGTCTACGTTGGCTCCGCGCTTGGGGCGGGTGATTCGGCCGACGGGGGGGAAGCTGGACTCCCCGGCAGCGCGGATGTGCTCGCAGCTCTCGAATCGCAGGGTGGAGAAACGGGCCTCCCGGATCTGACCGATCCAGAGGCAGCGGAAGGTGTGCCGCTACAGGACCTTCAGCGAAGTGAAGCACTTGAACTCCTGAACGGCGTCTTCGAAACCCCGGTCGAAGCAGCCGCAGGCGTTTACGACGAACTCCAAGGCAGCACTCTGCTTGGTGCCCACGTGGCCATCTTGCCGGAAACTGGAAACACAACTGACGACGGTGAAGAACTGGAAGCCGACGCCCGAGAAGGTACCTCGCAAGGTTCGGGCCGCGATAAGGTCGCCGAAGAACTGCCCGAAGCCGAAGCCCGTCCGGTTGAAGCCCCTCCGCCCGGCTCACCGGAGGAAGTGGCGGACGCCGCGCTCGCCGATTCGACCGTCCCCCTCGAAGTCGCCGAAGGCGAAACGCTCGATCTCAGCCTGCGTCGGCAGGGTGGGCACTTGGAACCCGCTGCTCCGCTTGTGGAAACCAGAATTCCCGCCGAATCAGGCGGGGAGATCGAGCTGCCAAGGTTGGGCATCGGGATTGGAGTCGAGGGCCTTGTCGGAGGACGTTCCGCTTCGATCAGCGGCGGCAGTGTCGCCTTCTATCCGAATGTCGCCGAAGATTCCGATCTGGCGGTCTCGCCCACCCCGACGGGCGTGGAGACCATGTTCCAGATGCGAAGTTCGGATTCACCGGATTCTGCGGTCTACAATCTTTCGCTTCCAGCGGGGGCGGAGCTCGAAGAGACCGAAGGCGGGGGTGCTGAAGTTCGATTGGGAGAAGAAGTCCTCCTGAGCGTGCCGGCTCCGAGCGCGATCGACGCCTCAGGGGCGGATGTGCCAGCGAAGCTGGAAGTAGAAGGGCACTCTGTTCTGGTCACCGTCAAACCCGGTCCCGCATCCCAGCTGCCGATTCTTGTCGACCCTCTCTTCCAGACCTACGAATGGGCGGTAAAAGGCAACGATGTAGGCATTTGCTCAAGCAGCTACGGCACGACGCCTCCAGGCGGCTGTGAGCAGCAGGAAGAGTGGGGATACAAGGTCATAGAACACTATTGGGGAGGGTTACCTCACCTAACGGTCACCAGTGGCGCAAACGGGGTGCAGCATGGAATCCACGTCCACGCCGAACGTCAACAAGAAGTAGGCAACAATGCTACGGCCTTCTACACCGTGCCGCGATACTTCAAAGAAACTCCCGCTCCGACCAGCTACATCAAGAGTCTGAAGCTCTCCGATGTCGATTGGGAAGCACTCGGTCAGTATGCGAGCCCCTACCTGCAGATGGGTATCTGGGACTCAACCGCCTCCAAATGGATCAGCTCTTATTCTCATACTGGGCAGGTGGAACACGGGGTTCACGACCACGCGTTCGTCTACGAATTCAGCAACCCGCCTCCGGGCGTTACTGAACCCAACACCCATGCCAAGGCAGCCGAGGTCGGCATCTTCGACACCGAAGCCACCGCGAGCAGCAATGCGAGCGCCTATGTCGGGGCGGCAACGGTTGAGCTGGGTGACCTGGAAGCGCCGGGGGCGCCGATTGGGGCGGCTCAAACCCAATGGGTCAATAATTCGGCTCCGCCACTCACCTTTACCGCCACGGATACGGGTTTAGGTGTCTATGCGATGACGGCTAGGACCGAAGGCGCCAACGGCAACACCGGCTATACCTGGAAAGCGAAATATGGCTGCCTCGGCGTTGGTAACGCCGCCTGCCCACGGACCTGGAAATCGTCCGAAGCCGGCCACCCCGCCCTCACTTACGAACCGTCGCTACTGCCGAGCGGCATCAATTACCTCGAACTAATTGCCGAAGATCCCGTCGGCAACAGGTCGGCCGCGGGCTTTGAGGAAGTCTTGGTCGACCACATCGCCCCGACTGCCCCCGCTCTCACCGGCACGATGACCGAACAGGAACTGCTCGGCACCCGTCGGGGCTCATACATTCTCAAGGCCACGGACTCCGACGGCAACGCCGAACACCCTCAGTCCGGAATCGCTACGACCGAAGTGAAGCTCGACGGCAAAAAGGTGGCGATGGAAGGCAAGCAGGCAGAAGAATGGTCCCCCAAATGCACCAGCCGCAACTGTCCACTGTCTGCCGAATGGACGCTGGACACCTCCGGCCTCGCCGAAGGCAAACATACGATCGAAGTCATCGCCACCGACGCGGCCGGCAACGTCAGCCCGCCGAAGGTCCTGACGATTGAAACCCGCCCTGCGAGCGCTCCGACGCTGAGCCTAAGCGGCTCAATAACCGAACAGGCCACGCTCGGGACCTCCCGTCCCCGCTACATCCTCAAAGCGAAATCGAGCGCGCTGGCCGCCGGCGTGGAAGCTCCCAGCCTCGGAGCGCCCCCGGCCTACGTAGGCTCGATCGGCGGATTCCCGGCTGAAGTAGCCGGCGCCTTTGAGGAACCCAAGGACGTTGCTGTCGACAGCCACGGAAACCTCTGGGTAGTCGACCCTTGGAGCAAAATCAAGTTGCAGGAGTTCAACGAAAAAGGCGAATGGCTGCGGAGCACGGGCATGTCCGGTTACGGGAAGCTCGAAGGGCCGCAGGCCATAGCAGCCGATTCGAGCGGCAACGTCTGGGTAGCCGACATCAACAACCGGATCGTCGAGTTGAACGAAAAAGGCGAATTCCTCGAGTCCTTCGGCGCCAACGTCAACAAGTCCAAGGTCGAATCCGGCGGGACCGAAGCCGAAAAGAACCTCTGCACCGCCGCCTCGGGGAACGTCTGCCAGGGAGGGACTGCGGGAAGCGCATCCGGTCAGCTGAAAGCGCCCCAGGGGATCGCCCTCACCTCGGGAGGCAACATCTGGGTCGCCGACACCGGCAACAACCGGCTTGAGAAGTTCAACCCGAGTGGGGGTCTCCTCAACAAAATTTCAGGCGAAGGCAGCGAACCCGGGAAGGTCAAAGGGCCGAAGGGGATCACGGTAGCCCCCGACGGCTCGATCTGGGTCGCCGACACCGGCAACCACCGAATCGAGCAGTGGAATTCCAGCCTCGCTTTTGTCCGGGCTGTCGGGAAACTCGGAAAAGGCGACGGTGAATTCGAGGAACCGTTCGGCATCGAGGCTGATTCCACGGGGGCGATCTGGGTCAGCGATCTCTATGACGGAAGGGTCCAGGAGTTCGACGAATCAGGTTCCTTTCTCCGGAAGTTCCTCGAGGCGGCCGGCACTGAAGGTTCGGCCACCGGGCTAACGACGGATGCCAAGGGCTCGATCTGGGTCGCCGACGTGATGTCCACCGAGATATCCCACTGGATGATCCCCGGCTTCCCCGTCTACAGCTCCTCGGTCGGCAGCTCGGGTTCGGGCAACAGCCAGTTCATGCACCTCGCCGGTCTCGCCTCCGACGGCAACAAGGGCCACGTCTGGGCGCTCGACCAGGAACTCGACCGCCTGCAGGAGTTCGGCGAAAAAGGTGAATGGCTCCGCAACGCCGGCAGCAAAGGGTCGGGTGCCGGGATGCTCAGCTCGCCCGCAGGGGTGACCAGCAACGGCCTCGGCAACGTCTGGGTTGCCGACACCGGCGACAACCGCATCGTCGAGTTCAACGAAAAAGGCGAATTCGTCGAGACCTTCGGCACCGGAGTGAACAAAACGAAGGTCGAAGCCGGTGGCACCGAAGCCGAAAGGAACCTCTGCACCGCCGCCTCGGGCAACGTCTGTCAGGCGGCCACGGCGGGCACCGCTGCCGGTCAGCTGAAAGCGCCCCAGGGGATCGCGCTGACCTCCGGCGGCAACATCTGGGTCGCCGATACCGGCAATAGCCGGATCGAGAAGTTCAACGCCAGCGGCACGATGATCAACCTGCTCGACGGCAACGGCACGAGCGGCGGGCTGATGAAAGAACCGGCCGGGATCGCGGTCGCCCCCGACGGCTCGATCTGGGTTGCCGACACCGGCAACAACCGAATCGAGCAGTGGAACTCGAGCCTCTCCTTGATCCACGTGGTCGGCAAAGAAGGAAGCGGCGGCGCGGAATTCAAAGCGCCGTCGGCGATCTTCGCCGACGCCTCGGGAAACATCTGGGTCGGCGACCAGAAAAACAACCGGGTCGAGGAGTTCGGCGAAGGCGGCAGATACCGCGGCCAGTTCGGCGCCAACGGGAGTGGCAAGTTCAGCTTCGGCTCGCCGATGGGGATCGCCGTCGACAACGGCGGTTCGATCTGGGTCGCCGATCCAGGCCATTCCAAGCTCCAGCGCTGGAGCCAGGAAACTCCACGGTCGGAAATAACCACCAATCTCTGGATTGACGGCAAACAACAGGTCGGCCTCCACGGCGCCTGCAAGGCCCCGGGTTGCACGATCGAACCCCAGTGGACTGCAGAATCGCTCGGACTCGCTACCGGCACCCACGCAGCACGAGTGAAGACGACCGACGGGCTGGGCCGCAGCACCGAAGGCAATCTCAACTTCGCCATCGCCCGAGACACCGTGAAACCGAATCTCGAAGTGACCGGGGAACTTTTCAACGCTCCCGAAGGCTGGGTCGAACAGGAAACGTATGGCTTTACCGCTACCGCAACCGATGCCGGCTACGGGGTTACGTCGGTCAGCTTCAAAGTCGATGGCCAGGTAGTGGCGTCCGCGTCACAGTCCTGTCCCGACGGAGGTTGCAAAGAGATGCTGAGCAAACAGGTCAGCATGGCGACCTACTCCGGCGGGTCGCATCCGGCGGAAGTCATTGCCGTGGATGGCGCCGGGAACTCATTGGTGAAGAAGTGGACTATCAACGTGGATCCAGAAGGTCGCATTTCAACTGCCGAACTCACTGCCACGCTTGAAGCCGTAGAAGAAACCAGCCCTTCGACCATCGTCGGCGAAGCCAAGGCAGAACCAGCTATTGAAGGCAGTGCGGCGGGCCTCGGAGCCGAAGAATGGAAAAGTCAAATCATCACCACCGGCACGGCGGTTCCTGTGGAAGTCGCTCCCGCAACTAATGACGGCTTTACCCTCGCCGCGCAGGAATTTGGGGCCTTCATGGCAACTTGCAGCAATTTGCCGCCCCAACCGGAAGATGCCCCCGTCCAAATGGAAACCTGCCAACCAGCGCCTCCGGGCGTTGGCAACGGGCCGGGCGTATTCCCAATTGAGGTGACGCCAGCCAGCTCTGACACCACTGACCCTGCACTCACTCTCATCGACAAAACGGCTGCAGTAGCCCACGACACTGCCCACGAAACCGATACCGCTATTCGGCCCCTCTACGAAGGTGTGCTCACCTTCGCGAACATTCGGGACACCTCCGGCCCCGAAGCGTTTACCTGGAAAGTACAGTTAGCAGAAGGAATGTATCTCCACGCTGCTGGTGCTCAAGGGATAGAAGCCCGCTATGCAAACGGGCATCCAGCGTTCACTATTGTGGCAGAGCCTGCGAGCGACGCTGTAGGTACGACCGTGCCGACTGACCTGACCGTAGACTCGGCCGATGAACTCACCTTGCACGTGCATCATCGGTCAGGGTCCTACGTCTATCCCGTCGTAGCGGGTGCGGGTTGGCAGGGTGGGTACTTCTCCGAGGAAGTTCACGGACCGCTTGACGAAAAAGAACTCCGTGAAGCCCGGGAAAGGGCCGAAGCAGAAGCGCGGGAACAAGCTGAATTGGCGAACGTTCCTCCAACTGAAGAATTCACTCGCGAACTCATTCGTAGGGACACGAATCTGATTGTCAAAGTGAGTGGGGTATCGGCGGGGCTGTGGGCAGCCCGGTCAGACACTGACTTTCCGCCGCATTTCTTTGAGTTCAGCCAGTGTTGGTACGAAAACTCCCTGCCGGAGATACCCGGTTACGAGCCTTACCCCATTGTGCCGAGGGAAACGGAAACGATGGAAAAGAGCCTAGTTGGCTCGTGTGTGGTGAAGAATACTGACCACGAACTACTCGCGGCTGTCGCCATTGGCGGCTACTTCCATTACCAGGCGGGTCAAGGCGTGTGGTACAAGGCCGGAGAGCCCTTCGAATGTTCGAAGATTGGCCCCTATCAACCAGCAAAGGTCAACTGCGGGATTGAGCCCAAATCCTCGACCACGAGTATTACGGCACGAGGCGACTATAAGTTTCCCCAGAGCAAAGCGATCGACATTGTCGGCCCGCTATGCGACACTGTATATGGTCATCTAAATGCCTCAAAACCCCACAAGGAAGTTATGCCGGAAATACTCGAACAGAGGTGGGAACACCAATCGTGCAATTGGCCCTCCTGGCCCCACTAATCAACCTGAGAGGCTAGGCATGAAGCTCGAAAGGATAGTTGCGATTTGCCTCGGTGCTGTCATCTTGGGGATGGTGGGGTCTGCGAGTGCCGATAGGCCCTCTCGTGAGGCCTCGAACCTCCCGCCGCTGTCGCACTACCTACCCTCAAGTGAGTTTGCCAAGCTCAGGGGGGGCAAGATCGCGCGGGGACGATGGGCTTTCTTCTTGTATCGCGCAAAGGGCGGGGTCTGTCTCGTTGGGCTTCTGGCGCAGGAAGCGGTCGCTGGGAAGGTATCGGTGACCTCGGGATCCCCAAGCTGCCGGTCTTCCTCCAAACCACCAACCCTTGTATCCGGTATGGGGCTCGGCCGAGATGTCGGAAGGGCTCTTTCATTTGTGTTCTTTCGTAGAATCGCCGATGTAGAAGTTCTGCGCGAAGATGGATCAGTGGCTAGGAAGACGACTCGATCGCTCAGCCCGCGCCAACGCCGTGTGCTTGGGGTCCGAAGAGTTGCCTTTGTTATAGCCCGTGATCGGGTGCCGCACTGTTTCACTCACCTGAGAGCTATTAGCGCCAGGGGAAGACTGATCGAAGGTTTTCCTCTGGCGCCATGCGGTTCCTAAAGGTAGTGCGCGCTTTTGGGCGATCATCGCGGTCGGCTGCTGCATCGTCTCTCCCTGGCCGTTGAAAGGTCCTCAGAGCCTGATCGGCCCGAACAATTCATACGATGGCAAGCCATTGTCGCCATTGATGGGAGCGGCGCAACGCCTCGCTGATTGGGCTACGAGCGGCCGGCCCGTCGCCCAAAGGCGGCCGGAGGAACCCGAATCTACGAGGATCGGGCCGCTTGAAAGACGGTAGAGTCCCCGGGGAGGTAGCCCCGGAGACCGCATGGCAAGCGGCTTAGCGGGCGAGGAGTAACCTCTCTTCGCCCCGGCTGGCACACGACTGAACATCGTGGTGTCGCGGGTTCGAATCCCGCCCTCGCCACTCCTTCTACGGCAAAACTCGGTAGCCGTTCGTACGAACCCGCTCAAGCTGGCCTCTTCAGGGTCGATACGCCCCCCGTAGTCAGCTGAAAAAGGGCAAACCTGCCGTGAGGCAGGGACGCAAAGCCAGAGGTCTCCTCCCGTAGGAGACGGCTCAGCCGCCAGCTTGGTGAAAACCGAGTCCTTTTCGCATGCCTACGGAGGAATATTTCATGTCAATCGCATCTCCCTCGCGCCGCCTGACGCTCTCGCTGCTCGCGGCCGTACTCACCATGTTGGGCTTCGCCGCCTACTCGGCGAACGCACAGGCCGCCTGCTCTTACCCGGAAGCCGAGCAGGTCTTCTCTCCCTGGAAGGACAAAGGCTGGTACCAGCTGGCGCCCGACGGGGGGCTCGCCGAAGGCGGCAACGGGTGGTCGCTCGAAGGTGGAGCCCAACTCGTCGCCGACCCCGACGCCCGCACCCACGAAGGGGCCCAGGAGGAAACGGCAGTGAGCCTGCCCTTCGGCTCCTCGGCCACCAGCCCGCCGGTCTGCGTCGACCCGACCACGCCGGACTTCCGCTTCATGATGCGGAACGTCGGTGACAAGGGCGGCAAGCTCCGCGTCACCGTGACCTACGAAAACACGGTCAAGGTCACCAAGGCCCGCAACGCGGACGTCCACGCCGACAAGAACGAATGGCTGCCGACGCCGCCGCTCAAGCTCGATACCGAGGGCGAACCGGAACGCGTCGCCAGGATCACCTTCACCGCGAAGGATCCGAAGAGCACCTACCTGGTCGACGACCTCTACGTCGATCCGTTCGCCAGGCACTAACGCCGGTCATTCGTAGGCTGAGGATCCGCCCGGGCGAGCGATCGCCCGGGCGGATCTGATTCTTCTCACCAGCTGAGGCAAGTTTCCTTGCAAGGGCGGCACTCCGTCCGGAGCGCCCGGCACCATCGAGCCATGTTCCAAGTTCTCGTTGCATGCTCCAGTTGTGCAGAGGAGTCGGAGGTCGTGGTCGAGGAGCTCGACGAAGTCGAGCGCGCGGTCTGCCCCTGCGGCTACAGCTACGTCGTCCTCGCGGTGAGCGAGTTCGAGCCGGTGTACGCGGAGCGGGCGCAGGTCATCGAGCTGCCGCGCCGCCGGCGCAGGCTCTCGCACGCCGCCTAGCCGCGGCTTGCGCGGATCGCCCGCTGCCTGAGACCATCCGGGCGTCCGTCCGATGGAAGCTCAGACCCACTACGCCGACTCCGACGGGGTCAGCATCGCCTACCAGCTCCACGGCAAAGGCCCGCTGGACCTCGTCTTCGTGCCCGGCTTCGTCTCCCACGTCGAGCTGTTCTGGGACGACCCGCTTGCGGCCGGCTTCCTGCGCCGACTCGCTTCCTTCGCCCGGGTGGTGGTCTGGGACAAGCGTGGGCAGGGGCTCTCCGACCGCACCGGGCGACCGCCGACCCTGGAGGACTCGATGGACGACCTCGAGGCGGTGCTGGCGGCGGCCGGCTGCGAGCGGCCGGCGATCTTCGGCGTCTCCGAGGGCGGCCCGATGTCGGCGCTCTTCGCCGCCACCCATCCGGACCGCGTCGCCTCCCTCGTCCTCTATGGGACCTACGCGCGGATGCTCAGGGCCCCCGACTTCCCCCATGGGATCCCGCCCGATGCGTTGAGTCGATGGGGGGAGATCGTTCAGCGCGACTGGGGCGGACCGGTCGGCGTCGATCTCTGGGCCCCGAGCCTCAAGGGCAACGCCGACTTCGCCCGCTGGTGGTCGAGGTTGCTGCGCTACGGCACCAGCCCGGCCGGCGCCGTCGCCCTGATGGACCTCTACCGCGAGATCGACGTGCGTGGGGTATTGCCGGCGATCGACGTGCCGACGCTGGTCCTGCAGCGCCGCGACGATCGCATCTCCATGGTCGGCCAGGGCCGCTACCTGGCCGAGGCGATTCCGGGAGCCAGGTACGTCGAGCTGGAGGGAGCCGACCACCTGCCGGTGACCGGAGATCAGGACGCGCTGCTGGACGAGGTCGAAGAGTTCCTCGTCGGCACGCGCCGCGGCAGCGAACCGGAGCGGGCGCTGGCGACGGTCCTCTTCACCGACATCGTCGGCTCGACCGAACGGGCGGCTGAGCTCGGCGACCGGGCCTGGCGTCAGCTGCTCGAGCGCCACGACGCCGCCGTCCGCCGCCAGCTGGACCTGCACCGCGGCCGCGAGGTGAAGGCGATGGGGGACGGCTTCCTCGCCACCTTCGACGGCCCGGCGCGGGCGATCCGCTGCGCCCGCGCCCTGCAGGAAGAGGTGGAGCGCCTCGGCCTCGACGTGCGGGCGGGCATCCACACCGGCGAGGTCGAGCTGATCGGCAACGACGTCGGCGGCATGGCCGTCAACATCGGCGCCCGGATCGGCGCCCTCGCCGGGCCCGGCGAAGTCCTCGTATCCAGCACCGTCCGCGAGCTCGTGGTCGGCTCCGGCCTCGAGTTCGCCGACCGCGGCGTCAAGACCCTGAAGGGCGCCCCCGGCGAATGGCGCCTGTTCGCAGTTTCATCGCAAAGTTGACCCAGAAGATCTTTAGCTGGGCGTAAAGAAGTTGT